>JAABUP010005082.1_pt1 | contig 20570 bp, 21 predicted proteins | sample 5559201 | NCBI WGS metagenome assembly JAABUP01 (sample SAMN10711887, study PRJNA513373) | rock metagenome | isolation source: Antarctica rocks | place: Antarctica
GATCCTGAACTCGCCCGCGCTCTGGTCGGTCAGGGCAGCAGCTCGGCGAGGATCGCAGTGATGCGCTCCCGGACCTCGACCACCTCGGCGGCCCGCGCCATGCGCGTGTTAACCCGATTCGACAGCGCCTGCATCGCGAAGACTTGAAGCTGCGCCTGGGTGATGAAGAAGTGCCGCCGAGCCTTGGGATCTCACCCCGTCACCTGTGGGTGACGGCAAGGGAACAGTTCGCCGCCGTTGAGCAGTCAGCGAAGATGAGATCGCGCCGTCGGCCGCAGCCGTAGCTGCTGCAGGTCTTGCTTGGCCGTCGGCATCAGCGCTGGCAGCACGCGATCGCGCCAGGCTGCCGACCGGGTCAGCCGGTCCTGGAACGCGGCGTACGAGTCGTCGTCGTCAAACCGGTTGATCCAGACGACCACGTTCTCCTCGCGCAGTGGCAGAGCCGGGAAGTTGTTCTCCGATGGATCGGTGACGAACATCGCGATCGGCTCGCCACCGGCTGCGGCGAGTTCGGGCGCCACTTGTTGGAAGACCTGCTGGCGCAGCGGCAGGTCGACCGGCCGGTCGCGGTAGAAGACCGTGATGCCCACGACCGAGTCGGAAAACCCGGCGGCCGCGCGTGGCGTGCCGTGGTGCGGATAGCCCGCGCTCAGCAGGATTGGGCTCAGCAACAGCGCATCGTCGGAATCGATCATGGTGTCGTTGGCCCGGTCCCGGTGGGCCTGCCACACCGGCCCGTAGTAGAACGCCGGCAGCGCCGCGGCGCGCGCGTCGAACGAGTCGAAGGCACGCATCCAGACGAAGCGGTCCGGATCGTCGAGGTCACGGAACTGCCCGACGATGTGCATGCCGACCTCTTCCTGCCCGTCGACGAAGTGGCTGTCGAAGATGTTGATCAAGGCGTCGCGACGGCCCGGCTTGAGGGTGTACTGCCGCAGATCGAGCACCGCGGCCGGCGCCGGCGCGGGGGTCATTCCTCGGCCTCGCGGGTGAAGCGCATCTCCCAGTTGTCGGCCCACATCGCTCCACCGTCGAGGCTGAAGGCCTGCTGCCACCGTGCCGACGTGGCCGAGATGTCGGACCACACGAACCGCACGTGGACCTCGCGGCCGCCCACCTGCTCGACCCCGTAGAACGTGCCGATGCCGTTCATGAATCCGCCGCGTACCGCAGGCTCCAGCCGACCGACGGCGCTGTTCACCCAGTAGATGGACCACTGCTCGGTCAGCGGGTCGTACGTCCGGAAGGTCAGCCCGCGCCGCCCCGGATCGGCGAGCGAGCACTCATCCACGCTGATGCCGCCGGCCATGTATGTGTGTCCCTCCATCACGCCGTCGAAGTCGATCCACTGGCTGCCGCCGCTCAGCGGATCGGGCAACCGACGATGATGTACCCGCCATCGACCGCTCAGGAAGTTGAAGTCGTCGGCCACCCGCGGCGAGGCATCCGCCACGACCGGGTCGCTCGCTCGGCGAGTGAAATTCATCGTCGAGTTGGGCAGCCACGTCACCCCATCGTCGAACGAGAAACACTGCTCCCAACGGGCAGTGCCGTCCGTGACGTCGGACCAGCTGTAACTCGCGAGGATGGGACGGCCCGCGTATTCGTCAGGACCGGTGAGCCAGCACCGCCCGTTCTCCCATGCGCCGGTGACCGGGGACTGCAGGACGCCGTTGCGACTGTCCACCCAGTACACCGTCCACGTGCGTTCGACCGGATCGAACAGCCGGAGCGACATTCCGTGGTTGCCCTCAGCCGGGAAATACATCTCGTCGATGCTGACTGCTCCGGCGAAGTGGGTCGTGGCGTTCGACGTGGCCTGGGCTGCAACCCAACCGGACTCGGGGTCGAAGGGGTCGCTAAGGCGCCGGCTGGTCACATCGAACGCGCCCCGCAGGAATCGAAGTCGGTGGTCGTCCGGTGCATCGACGGAAGGAAGGTGGTGAGCGCGCGCGGTGTCATGAACTCAGTCTGGTGGCCAACCCTGACATAGAGTGGCAGTGTTGCCTGATGACTGAGTCCGGATCACGCTCCGGCCGCCTGCTGTCCATCCTGTTGCTGCTGCAATCGCGGCGCACCGCCACGGCGCGCGTGTTGGCCACCCAGCTCGGGGTGTCGGTGCGCACCATCTACCGCGATATCGACGTGCTGTCGGAGATTGGCATTCCGGTCTACGCCCACACGGGTCGCGCCGGCGGCTACCGACTGGTAGACGGCTACCGGACCACGCTGACCGGCCTGACCGCGCAGGAATCACTCGCCCTGTTCCTGATCGGCATGCCGGCACCCGCCGCGTCACTGGGGCTCACCGAGCAAGCCCGGGCAGCCGAGGCGAAGGTGCTGGCCGCGCTCGGCCCCGGCCCGCGCGAGCAGGCGAACCGCCTTCGGGACCGGTTCTTGCTCGACCTGCCGGCTTGGTACGCCGACGGCGAGACGCCCAAGACGCTGCCCGACCTGGCAGATGCAGTCCTGTCCAATCGGCGGGTACGGATCCGCTACCACCGCTGGAGCGAGCCCCGTGAGGTCCGTCGCCTGCTCGACCCGCACGGCCTCGTCGTAAAGAACGGCAACTGGTATCTCGTCGCCGCCGACCGTAGCCGCCGCACCCGCACCTCGGCGCCGATGCGGGTGTATCGCGCGAGCAACATTCTCGACTTGACCGTCCTGGACGAGACATTCCAGCGCACCGACCACTTCGACCTGCCGACCTTCTGGCGCGCCCAGCTTGCCGACTTCGATCGCCGCCGTTTCACGGACACGGCGGTCATCAGGGTGTCACCCGCGCTGATCGAGCGGCTGCCGGACTTGGCCGACCGCAGCCTCGAGGTAGCCGCCGCCGCCGGATCGGTCGACGAGTCGGGTTGGCACGTCACACGACTGCCGATCGAGTCGCCGGCCAACGGCGCGGTCCACCTCATCAAGTACGGCGCGGACGTCGAGGTGCTCGCGCCGCCGCAGCTGCGACTGGAGCTCATTGCGTTGGCCGACGCCGTACGGAGGATCTACGACAGCGCAGATCCCCGTCAAGCACTATCGGTTCGATAGCGAGCACGGAGATCGGCGAGCCGACCATCGGTCACTTCGACGCCCGCCAGCGCCGCATCGCGCGTCACGACGTGCCGGGCGACCCTCCGGTGGCGATCTGCTGCGTCAGGTTGACGGCGTTGGTGTCCGGGTCGTGAATATGGGCCACCCGTTGACCCCATGACATGTCGTTCGGCGGGCTGGGAACCCGGCCACCGGCGGCTTCCACCCGCTCCAGCAGCCGATCCACGTCGGCGACGTCGATGCTCAGCAGGATTCGCTGGGGCACCTGCGACACGCCGATCGGCACCCCGGCGTCGGACACCAAGCCCAGTGCGCTGTCCCCGATCCGCAGGCCGAGGAAGAAGGGTGGGCCCTGCTCGGGAATGCGGTCGACCTCGACGGCGCCGAGAAGATCCGCATAGAAGGCCTGCAGGCGGTCGAGGTCCGGGGTCAGGATGACCGGTTGGATGGTCGTGGGCATGCGGTACTCCTCAGTGTTGGTGGCCGGTCGGGGTCGGTGGGGGGTCGGTGTTGGTGGCCGGTCGGACCTGATCCGGCGGGACGGGTCGCTCGGCGGAGGGTCAGCCGCCGATCCCGGCGAGCCGGCGCTGCAGGTAACGGCGTTCGGATCCGGTCCGCGCCAGCGCGAGTGCCTCCCGGTAGGCGGCCGCCGCATCAGCCGGACGCCCGAGACGGCGCAGCAAGTCGGCCCTGGTCGCCGGTAGCAGGTGGTAGCCGGCCAGTGCCGGGGTGCGGGCCAGCGCCTCCACCAGTGCGAGACCGGCGCCCGGACCGTCGGCCATCGCGACGGCGACCGCCCGATTGAGTGCCACCACAGGGGAAGGACTGACGATCGCCAACTGGTGGTAGAGCGCCGCGATCTGCGACCAGTCGGTGTCCGCCGACGCCGCCGCAGTGGCATGGCAGGCGGCAATCGCGGCCTGCAGCTGATACGGGCCGGGGCGCTGACGGCGAAGCGCGCGCTCCAGCAATGCCGTCCCTTCGGCGATCTCGTCGGCGTCCCAGCGACTGCGGTCCTGTTGGTCCAGCGTCACCAGGTCCCCGTTGCCGTCCACCCTGGTGGCGCGGCGGGCGTCGTGCAGCAGCATCAGGGCGAGAAGTCCCTGGGCCTCCGCCTCGTCCGGCATCAGCGTCACCAGGATCCTGGCCAGCCGGATGGCTTCGGCGCTCAGGTTCGGCCGCAGCAGATCCGGGCCGGTGCTGGCGCAGTAGCCCTCGTTGAACAGCAGGTACAGCACCGCCAGCACAGCGGGCGTGCGCTCCGGCAGCAGGTGCACCGGCGGCACGCGGTACGGGATGCCGAATTTGCGGATCTTCTGTTTGACGCGCACCAGGCGCTTGGTCATCGTCTGCTCGGCGACGCCGAATGCCCGGGCGATCTCCGCCGTTGTCAAACCGGCGAGCGTGCGCAGGGTGAGCGCGACCTGCGCCTGGATCGCCAGCGCGGATGGCAGCAGGTGAAGATCAGCATCAGCCGGTCGTCCCGGACGCTGTGGGCGTCCCGGTACTCGGTCATCCGGTCCGGCATGGCCGCGGCTGCCTCCGGTAGTTTGGCCTGGGCATGAGCGGCCGCCGACTCGTCACCGCAGATCAACAACAGATACTTCATCCGACCTCCTCGGGCCACAGGTGGCTGGTACCGACCAGCTGGCCCTACGACGAATGGGGGAGCAGCGGACTGACACCCGCGGGTTCATCCCATCATCGGTCGCCACCGCCGGGTGCCGTGCCGATCGGCCGGACGCTGTCCGTCGCGCTCCCAGCCGTTCGTCGCACCAGGCCGGCAGCGAATGCCAGATCCGAACCGAGCACCCAGGAGAGGCACCATGCACACACCCGAAGGCAGCCCTGGCCATCGGCTCCGTCGCACATCGAGAACGCCGGTGAAGGACGCCGAGCTCGCAGCCGCGATCGCCGCGGAGCGGAGCGAGCTGGCAGCCGTCCTCGCCGGCCTGCCAGACCACCTCTGGGAGGCCGCACCCTTCGCGCGGGTTGGCGGGTACGCGATGTGGCCGCCCACATCACCATGCCGTTCCGGTTTTCGATCCCGCAGATCGCCGTCGAACTGCTGAAATCCCGCGGCAACTTCCATCGGATGGCCGACCGGACGGCCCGGCGTGACGCCTCGGCCATGACGCCCGCAGAACTGGTCGCGGTGCTGACAGTGAACGTCGGCAACCCGTGGACGCCGCCGGGCGGCGGGCTGAAAGGCGCATTGAGTCATGACGTCATCCATGGACTGGACATCACTGTGCCGTTGGGCATCCGGCGGCAGGTACCCGAGGAACGGCTGCGGATCATCCTGCCCGACCTGGGCACGCCCGAACGGCTCGAGTACTTCGGCGTCGACCTGTGGGGCGTGCAACTACGAGCCGACGACTTCGACTGGACCCTGGGCACCGGTACTCCGGTCCACGGCTCCGGACAGGACCTGCTGCTGGCGATCTGCGGCCGCCGGCTACCGCCCGGCCGGCTGACAGGGGCGGGCAGCGAGAGACTCACGGCCGGCTGAGCCTGGTCACCGCCGCCCACGCCGGCCGGCTTGGCGCCGCTGCTGGCTCTGTACCGTCATCGGTGATGAGTACCGAACCCGTGTCGGGCCAGCCCGATGAACCGGCCGTGGCCGGAAGGGTGGGTCCGCGGCGGCTGGGAGAGATCGGGGTGGATCCGGACTATCGGTTCACGCTCGCCAACGAACGCACCTTCCTGGCCTGGATCCGTACCTCACTGGCACTGATCGCCGGCGGCGTGGCAGTGGTCGAATTGGCGCCGGCACTCGGCAACCGGTGGATCCGGCTCACCCTCGGCTGTGTACTGATCGCCTTTTCCGCGGCGATGGCCGCCGCCAGCCACCGCCGGTGGTACCTCAACGAACGGGCGATGCGCCTGCAGCAGCAGCTCCGGCCGACCCGGCTGACGGTGGTTCTCGGCTACGGCGTAGCGGTGATCGCGGTGGCGGTGTTCGTGGTGCTGCTGGCCGGCGGCGGCTGACGTGGGAGATTCCCATCAGGGACCTCCCGACGGCGAGCGCAGCGGCGACCCTTACCGCGGCGACGACACCGACCGAGGCAGCGGCATCTACGAGGAGCAGGGCGCCGGCTTGCGGGTGCAGGACCCCGGCTTGCAGGCCGAACGCACCCGCCTCGCCTGGGCCAGGACGTCCCTGGCGATGGCGGTGGTCGGGGCGTTGGAGTTGCACGTGGGCGGGGGCACCGCCTCGCTGGTCGGCAGGCTGCCCGGGGCGCTGATGGTGCTGCTGGCCGCCGGCTGCTGGGCTCACGGAGGACGGCGGTACCGGCGGATCACCCGCGCGCTGGCGGCCGGACGGTTGGTGGCCGAGGTCGGCGGGCCGATCATGGCCGCACTGGCGCTGATTCCCGCGGTGATCGCGCTGTGGTCGCTGCTGGCCTGACGCCCCCTGCTGCCTGATCCCGAGTGAGGTCAGGCTCGCTGCTGGCAGGGTGCCCGACCGATGAAGATCGACGTCGGCGTGCAGGGGCGGGCCGCCGCCCTCTGCCGATCATCCGCGGACGAAGATGGGTGGATGCCAGCTGCGTTCACCACCCGTCCAGAACTCGCCGGAACCTTCGGCATGGTGTCCTCGACCCATTACCTGGCCTCGGCGGCCGGCATGGCCGAGCTGGAGGCGGGGGGCACAGCGGTGGACGCTGCCGTTGCCGCCGGCTTCACCTTGCAGGTGGTGGAGCCGCACCTGAATGGTCCCGCCGGCGACATGACGCTGCTGTTCGCCGCGGCCGACACCGCCCCGGTGGTGCTGTGCGGACAGGGTCCCGCTCCGGCTGCGGCGACCGTCGATGCGATGACGGCACGCGGACTCGACCGGGTCCCCGGCTCCGGTCTGGTGGCCGCGGCGATACCGGGCGCGACGATGGCCTGGCTGACGTTGTTGCGCGATCACGGCAGGCGAACCCTGCCAGACGTGTTGAAGTACGCGATTCATTACGCGGCAACGGGTTTCCCGGTTCTGCCGAGCATCGAGCGGACCATCGGTACCGTCGCCGAGCTGTTCGCGGCGGAATGGACGTCATCGGCAGCGCACTACCTGCGCGGCGGGAAGCCTTGGGCGGCAGGTACGTTCGCCACCAACCCGGCACTCGCGGACACTTTTCGCCGCCTCGCGGCCGCTGCTTCTGCACGCTCCAGGGAAGCCGGCATCGACGCCGCGGTCGACGTCTGGTCGAACGGCTTCGTCGCCGAGGCGATCGACGACTTCGTCCGCACCGAACAAGCGGACGGACTCGGAGGCCGGTACACCGGTGTGCTCACCGGTGACGATCTCGCCGGATTCCGCCCCGGTTACGAGGCCCCGTCGACGGCCGACTACCGCGGCTGGACTTTCGCCAAGTCCGGTCCATGGAGTCAGGGACCTGTTCTGCTGCAACAGCTCAGGCTGTTGCAGGATGTCGATCTCGGTGCCATGGCGCCGGGCTCCGCCGAGTGGGTGCACACGATCGTCGAGGCGGCGAAGCTGGCCTTCGCCGATCGGGACGCCTGGTACGGCGATCCCGGTCCCGATGGCCCGGTGGTGCCGATCCAGGCGCTGCTGTCCGACGCCTACAACGCCCAGCGGCGCAAGCTGATCGATGCGACGGCCTCGCTGGACCTGCGCCCGGGCTCGCCGAACGGCCTGCGGCCCCGGCTGCCGCACTGGGAACAGCCCGATCCACGGTCCGGCGCCACCGGCACCACCGGGGAACCGACGGTGGCCAGCAGCGGGGAGACCAGAGGCGACACCTGCCACGTCAGCGTCGTCGACCGGTTCGGCGGCACGGTAGCGGCCACCCCCAGCGGCGGCTGGCTGCACAGCTCGCCGCTGATCCCGGCTCTCGGATTCCCGTTGGGCACCCGTCTGCAGATGACCACCCTGGAACCTTCGCTACCGACCACGCTGGTGCCCGGTCGGCGCCCCCGGACCACGCTCAGCCCGAGCGTGGCCACCCACATCGATGGTCGACGGCTGGCCTTCGGCACGCCCGGTGGCGATCAGCAGGATCAATGGCAGCTCGGGTTCCTGTTGAACCACATCGTCGGTGAGATGAACCTGCAGCAGGCCATCGATTTCCCGGCCTTTCACTCCACCCACTTCCCGAGTTCGTTCTATCCACGGGAGTCCTTCCCCGGTCAGTTGCTGGTCGAGGACCGGCTGGGGGACGAGGTGATCGCCGATCTGGAACGGCGCGGGCACCTGGTGGTGCGATCGGGCCCGTGGTCGCTGGGCCGGATGAGCGCGGTGTCCCGCAGCGCAGACGGGAGCGTGCTGCGAGCCGGCGCCAATCCCCGCGGCATGCAGGGCTACGCCGTCGGACGGTGACGCCGCCTGCCGATCGGTCGCCCGCGTGAGGAGAAAACACACCCACCCCGGGCTCTGTTCTACGCACCGTCGGACTAAGCTGCGGGGGTTCCACTGATCGCTGACCCGGAACATCGGTTGCGTCAGGTTCGGCCCTCCGGGCTGCCCGGCGGGCCAACCGAAGCAGGACACGCACGCAGCCGCGGTACCGAACTTGCTGGAGGCCACCTGTGACCGCCGTCGCTCCCCGCCCTGTGGTGACCCGGCCGTACCCCGTCCAGCGTCCGGCCCGTGGTTCGACGTTCCTGCAGTACTTCAAGACCACTGACCCCAAGGTCATTGGCCTGATGTACATCGTGACGTCCTTCACCTTCTTCATGATCGGCGGCCTGATGGCGCTGCTGATGCGGGCCGAGCTGGCCCGGCCCGGGCTGGATTTCCTGTCGCTGGAGCAGTACAACCAGCTGTTCACCATGCACGGCACGATCATGCTGCTGCTGTACGCGACGCCGATCCTATTCGGCTTCGCCAACTTCGTGTTGCCGCTGCAGATCGGCGCCCCGGACGTGGCGTTCCCGCGGCTCAACGCCTTGTCCTACTGGCTGTACCTGTTCGGCGCGTTGATCGCGCTGTCCGGTTTCGTCACCCCGGGCGGCGCCGCGGCGTTCGGCTGGACCGCCTACACGCCGCTGTCGTCGGTCCAGAACTCGCCGCAGGTCGGCGGCGATCTGTGGGCCATGGGTCTGGTGTTGTCCGGCCTCGGTACCATCCTCGGCGCGGTCAACATGATCACCACCGTCATCTGCCTGCGCTGCCCCGGGATGACGATGTGGCGGATGCCGATCTTCACCTGGAACATCCTCGTGACGGCGATCATGATCCTGATCGCCTTCCCGATCCTGACCGCCGCGCTGCTGGGCCTGGAGGCCGACCGACACCTCGGCACCCACGTGTTCGACCCGGCCAACGGCGGAGCCATCCTCTGGCAACACCTGTTCTGGTTCTTCGGCCATCCCGAGGTCTACATCGTCGCGCTGCCGTTCTTCGGCATCGTCACCGAGGTGTTCCCGGTCTTCTCCCGCAAACCCCTCTTCGGCTACCGCACCATGGTGTTTGCCACGCTGAGCATCGCGGCGCTGTCATGCGCGGTGTGGGCGCACCACATGTTCGCGACCGGATCCGTTCTACTCCCGTTTTTCAGTTTCACGACGTTCCTGATCGCCATTCCGACCGGCATCAAGTTCGTCAACTGGATCGGCACCATGTGGCGTGGGCAGCTGTCGTTCGAGACACCGATGCTGTTCGCCTGCGGATTCCTGGTCACCTTCCTGTTCGGCGGTCTGACCGGCGTCATCCTGGCCGCCCCGGCGCTGGACTTCCACGTCACCGACTCCTACTTCGTGGTGGCCCATTTCCACTACGTGCTGTTCGGGACCATCGTGTTCGCCACCTATTCCGGGATCTACTTCTGGTTCCCGAAGATGACCGGCAGATTCCTGGACGAGCGGCTCGGCAAACTCCACTTCTGGCTGACGTTCGTCGGATTCCACATGACCTTCCTGGTCCAGCACTGGCTGGGGAACATGGGAATGCCCCGGCGCTACCCGGACTACGCCCCCACAGACGGCTTCACCTTCCTGAACTCGTTCTCCTCCATCGGCGCATTCGTCCTGGGCGCATCCACGCTGCCGTTCATCTGGAACGTCATCAAGTCCTATCGGCACGGCGAGGTGACCATTGCCGACGACCCGTGGGGCTACGGCAACTCGCTGGAGTGGGCGACCAGCTCGCCGCCGCCACGGCACAACTTCACCTCACTGCCCCGTATCCGGTCCGAGCGGCCGGCCTTCGAGCTGCACCATCCGCACATGGCGGAGCGACTGCGGTCCGAGGCCCGTCCCCATCGCGACTGGAAGGGCCTGGAGAGCGTCGAGTCCAGCGACCACCTCAAGATCTGACGTCGGAGCCCACCGACCTCCGCCGGCGTTCCGGCGACCGGGCGCAGTGAGGGGGTTCGCGCGATGGCATCTGTGCTGATCACCGTCACCGGCCCTGACAAGCCCGGTGTCACGGGGGTGCTGTTCGCCGTCCTCAGCGCTCAGCGGGCCGATGTCCTCGATGTCGAGCAGGTGGTCATCCGGGGAGCGCTGACCCTCGGGGTGCTGGTCGAGTCCGTCGCCGATGCCGAGGGTCTGCAGGAGCGGGTGGAACAGGCCATGGCCTCCATCGGGATGAACGTCAGGGTCGCCATCGGCGCGGCGGTACCGCAGGACAGGCTTCCGGCCACCCATCTGGTGCTGGTGATGGGGCGGCCACTGCAGGCCAGGGCCATCGGCCGGCTGGCCGGGCGGTTCGGCGAACTCGGTGTCAACATCGACGCCATCAAGCGGGTGGCGGACTATCCGGTGACCGGTCTGGAACTTGCGGTCTGGGCCCCGGACGAGACGGTGCTGAGGTCGGCCGTCGCTGACGTCGGTAAGGCCGCCGGCGTCGACATCGCCGTTCAGCAGGCCGGCCTCGAGCGACGGTCCAAACGGCTGATCGTGTTCGACGTCGACTCGACCCTGATCACCGGTGAAGTGATCGACATCCTGGCCGAGCACAGCGGCAGCCGGCGCGCGGTGGAGGAGATCACCGCGGCAGCGATGAGTGGCCGGCTCGATTTCGCCGAGGCCCTGCGGGCCAGGGTGGCGATGCTCGCCGGCCTGGACGCCGGACTGTTGGACCAGGTCGGGGCATCGCTCGAGCTGACCCCGGGCGCCAGAACCACCATTCGGACGCTGAAACGCCTCGGCTACCGATGCGGCATCGTCTCCGGCGGCTTCACCCAGGTGGTCCGGCACCTGGCAGAGGAACTGGAGCTCGACTTCGTGGCCGCGAACACCTTGGAGGTCATGGACGGCCGGCTGACCGGCAAACTGACCGGCGACATCGTCGACCGGGCGGGCAAGGCCGGCGCCCTGGAGCGGTTCGCCGCGCAGTTCGGCGTTCCGCTGAGCCAGACGGTCGCGGTGGGGGACGGTGCGAACGACATCGACATGCTGTCCAGATCCGGGTTGGGGATTGCCTTCAACGCCAAGCCGGTGGTCGCCGAGCACGCGCACACCACGCTGAACCAGCCATTCCTGGACCCGGTGCTGTTCATCCTGGGCATCAGCCGCGCCGACGTCGAAGCAGCCGACGCCGCCGACGGTGCGGCCGCCACCCGTCGCCTCCCGTTGCCCTGAGTCCTCCCGGCCCGGGCACCCCGTGAGTCCCGTGCCCCCGGCGAGGATCGACTTCGCCTGCGAGGACTTCACTGTTGCGTTCTGTCACACCCGTCACAGTTGAGGTGATGTTGATGCTCGCCCAACGATGAAGGGTCGAGCATCGACCAATACCGTGGGTGTCTCCTGCGACGAACGGGCAAGCTCAAGGCCCCCGACTCCCCGAGGAACGCTCCGATGTCACGCCCCGACACCGCCACCCTGGCGCAAGGCCGGCTCACTCACCGGCAGAGCCGCTGGTGGACGATCGCCACCTTCGCCATCTTCTTCATCTGCGGTATCGGCATGGCCAGTTGGATGTCCCGTATCCCGGCAATCCGGGACAGCCTGGGCGCCAGCACATTTCAGATGGGCATGCTGATCGTCGGTCTGTCCTGCGGGTCGATGGTGGGCCTGGCGGCATCCAGCCACCTGATCGCCCGGTACGGCGCGAAACGCATCATGCTGTGTTTCGAACTGCTGATGCTCCTCGGGCTGGCCGTCACCGGGCTGGGATCGGTGGCGCCCAGCTACGGGGTGATCCTGGCCGGCCTGGCGATGTTCGGCTGCGGCACCAGCACCTGTGACGTCGCGATGAACCTGTCCGGAGCGGCAAACGAGCGGATGATGGGCAGAACCCTGATGCCGCTGTTCCACGCCCTCTTCAGCCTCGGCACGATGGCCGGTGCCGGGGTGGGCGCACTCGCCGAGAAGGTCGGCGTCGCGGTCGTCTGGCATCTGGTCGGGATCGCGGTACTCGGGGCGCTGGCATTGCTCTGGGCGATCCAGCACGTGCAGCCGGAATCGCTCGGGCTGCCGAATTCCGACGGTGACGATGCGCACGCTTCCTGGCGTGACCGGCTGTCGGTGTGGAAGCAGCCAGCCACCCTGATGATCGGCCTGATCGTACTCGGGATGGCCTTCGCTGAGGGCTCGGCGGGGGACTGGTTGGCGTTGTCGATGGTGGACGATCGGGGTACGTCCAACGCGACCGGCGCGGTGATCTTCGGGGTCTTTGTCACCGCCATGACGGTGGGCAGGATCGCCGGCGTCTTCGTCCTGGACCGATTCGGGCGGGTACCGGTACTGCGGGCCTGTGCGGTGGCCGGGGTGATCGGCCTGTGCCTGGTGATCTTTGTCCCCAGCGTTCCGGTGGCAGTGGTCGGCACGGTGCTGTGGGGCCTGGGCGCCTCGCTCGGTTTCCCGGTCGGAATGTCCGCCGCCGCAGACGATCCGCGCAACGCCGCGGCCAGGGTCAGCGCGGTGGCCACCATCGGCTATCTGGCGTTCCTCGTCGGTCCACCCGGGATCGGTCTGCTGGGTGAACACGTCGGCCTGTTGAATGCGTTGATCGTGGTGTTGGTGCTGATCGCGGTCGCCGGATTCGCCGCCCCCGCTGCCAGGGAACGCCGGACCTCCTCGACGCAGCCGGGCCGAGCGGGCCGCCCGGCGCAGGATGGGCCAGAGCACGACTGATCGGAGCAGGATCGATCGGAGCTACGAAGCCGGCGCTACCAGCACCAGCAGGGACGTCGTCGCCAGGGCGACGAACGCGATGGCCACCTCGGCGCCCATCACCACGGCCAGGCTCTGGATTCGCATCCTGTTGGTGCTGTCTGCGAAGGGATTGACGCGCCGGAACGCCACCCGTGCGGCGTACCGACGGCCGTGATTGCCCAGCAGCAGCATCAACCCGAAGATCACCACTTTGATGAACAGCACCAGGCCGAATAGGGAGCTGACCAGAGCGCCGATGCCGCCGGCGATCGCCAGCGCATGAATGCTGCCGGTGACCACGAGGATGACCACGCTGACCTTCGCCACCAACGAGAAGCGCGGAATGAGCCAATCCAGCTCCCGCAGATTCTCCTGCTGGATCAGCACCGCAGCCATAGCCAACAAACCACCCAGCCAGGCCGCCGTCGCGAGCACATGCCCGAAGGTGGCGACGATCTTGACCGTCTGCCATGGCCCCGTCACCGCGTTGGCCTGCACGACCATGGTGGCGGCGATCAGGGTGATCACCAGTACGGCCACCACCCGCCGCCATCCAGCGATCGCCGAGCGCACAACGTCGACGAGAAAGAACGCCACGAAGGCCAGCCCGGCCAACCGGACGATCGCGGCGGCACCGCTCAACGGGGTGACGACATCGCCGAACGCCCGGCCTCCGATCATGATTCCGATCACCAGACCGGTGACCGTGGCGACCGTCATCAGTGCGGTTCCCAGCCACGTCATCTGCACCAGACGTCGATCCAGTTGACCGTCCGGCCAGACCAGCGTCCAGAAGGTCAGCGTCCCGGCCAGCAGCACGTAGCCGACGTACAGGAGCACCCGGTTGACGCCGAGCGCCAGTGCCAGCGCGTCCGGATTCATCGAAGACTCGACAGATCGAGTTGTACGACGACGACCGATTGCGTCCACGGCAGCATGCGGTTCACCCGCAGATCAGGGAGCTCGCCCGTTGCACAGGCGCGCTGGCCCAGGCTGAGCTGGCGGCAATCGAGGTTGCGCACCCCGGTGCCGACGACGGAGACGGCGACCGGCAGATCTGGGGCCACCCTGCCGGTCAGCGGCCCGATGGCGGCCAGGGCGCGGCCGGCCTTCGACGGGATGCTGCGGATGGTCACGCCGGCGAGTCGGTAGCGCAGCTCGAACCGCTTCTCGCTGCTGCCCAGCGGCAGCGTCACAGCAGCACGCAGTGTGTCGGAGGGCAGTACCACCGGCTGGTCGCCGGCCGTCACCTGGACGGCCGTTACCACCGGCGAGCTGGACCGGAACTCGTTGCCCGCCTGGCTGATCGGAGGCGGTCGCAGCGAAAGTTCGGCCTGCGACTGGGGCAGCAGCACCAGTTCCGAGACATCGAAGCTGCCGTCGGACGCCGGACTGGCGGTGAGCAGGATGCCCGGTTCGGTGATTCCGGGGCCAGTGGTCGGTCGATCGCCACTGCCCGGCGGGGGCCCGGGATCGGAAGCCGTTGTCTTCGTCGGGCCACGGCTGGTGGGTTCCGTTCGGACCGGATCTGGGGGTGCCACCGCAGCCGTCGACGGCCGCACCGTCGACGGCCGGATGGGGGATGAGGTCGTGGTCGTCCCGGTGGTCGTCCCGGTGGTCGAGCCAGCGGTGGTCGAGTCGGCGGGCGTCGAGCCAGCGGTGGTCGAATCGGCGGTGGTCGAGTCGGTGGGCGTCGAGTCGGCGGGCAGTGACGGGGTGAGGGCCGCGGCGGCAGCCGGAGTGGTCGGAATCTCCGGCGCGGCCCGATAGAAGACCACCGCTCCCGCCAGCAGCAGCGCGACCAGCACAGCCCCCGCGGCGCGGCGGGCCGCCGCCGTCCGATGAGGGGTGATGCCCCTGCGATACTCCGCGTCGCTCACGCCATCCCTCCGCCCGTCAGCCTGAAGATTCCACCACTTACGATTACATTCCGCATCTGAAGGGTGACCAGGCAGGTGATGTATGTTACACATATTACGCCGAACGTGGATCGTTCGTCGCGGAGACTACACAAAGTGAACGGATGGGGTCGCTATGAGAAGCCGAACCGTCGGACCTTGGTCCAAGCTCGCCGGTGTGGTCGCCGGCGCACTGGCGTTGACCGCCCTGGCCGTCGGGCCCAGCTACGCCGCGAACGACGCGGAAATCTACGTGGTGCAGGGCCTGCCGGGTGCAGCCGTCGACGTGTCGGTGGACGGGCACTCCGTGGCCAAGCGGGTAGCGACGGCCAAGATCGTCGGTCCCTTCAAGGTCGGCGTCGGCACTCGGACGCTCACCTTCATGGAGAAGGGCGCGGTCGTATTGAGGAGCACGGTCACGGTGGCCGCCACGTCCAGCACCGATGTGGTCGTTCACCTACCGGCACAGGCATCCGGTCGCCCGATCGTCACCACCTTCAAGAACGATCTGTCTGCCGTGCCCCGGGACAAGGCCTCGGTGGTGGTGGCCCACACGGCCGCGGTGCCACCGGCCGATATACGTGTCAACGACCAGGTGTTGTTCTCCAACATCGCCAACGGCGAATCGCTGAAGTTGGTGGTTCCGGTGAGCACCTACCGGGTGACGATCGTGCCGACCGGCGAGACTGGACCGACCATACTCGGTCCGCTGGATCTGACGGTCAAGGGGGGCTCGCTGAACCGTGTCTACGCGGTGGGCGACCCGGACAACAAGACGATGAACGTTGCTGTGCATGTGATCGCGGTGGACAATGCCGGCTCGGCCAAGCCCCATCAGGTGAACACCGGTACCGGCGGCCAGGCGGTGGGGCTGCAGCCCGCGGTCTTCGCACACTTCCTCCATTGATCGGACACCCATCGGGCGGACCCATCGGCCGGGCAGCGGCGCTGTTGGTCTTGCTGGCCGCGACGAGCTGTGCTGGACCGACACCAGCGGCGCCCGGCGGTGGATCGCTCCTGGGTGCGCAGGTTCGGTCCATCTCAGAATCTGGTGCCCGGTCAGCGGAGGTGACGAGCGGCGCACCGCCTGCCGTCGTGACGAGCGGCGCACCGCCTGCCGTCGTGACGAGCGGCGCACCGCCTGCCGTCGTGACGAGCGGCGCACCGCCCGGTGGTGTGACAGCCGCCCGGCTGGGTGGGCCGGCGGACAGCACCCGGATCAGGTTCGTGCCCCGACAGCTGACCCTTCCCGGCGGCGATGCCGCCGAGGTAGAGCCGGCTCAGACGGTGAACGGCGAGCTCGTGGTTCCTGAACTCGTCCAGCACCTCGGGTGGTGGGACGGCAGCTCCTATGCAGGCGATCCGTTCGGATCGGTGGTCATCGCCGGCCATGTCGATTCCGCGGCCCAGGGCCTGGGCTTTTTCGCCAAGTTGCTCCGGGCGAAGGTCGGCGATCAGGTCACGGTTCAGGGCGATGGCCACGCCGCCGACTATCGGATCAGTTCGGTGCAGTCGGTGGCGAAGGGGGCACTCGCCGCCGACAGCGAGGCCTTCGACCAGACCGGCGACCACCGGCTGGTGCTCATCACCTGCACCGGGACCTTCGACTACGACCGGCATTCCTACGACAGCAATCTGGTCGTCATCGCCCAGCCTGTCGGCTCGGCGCACTGACGACCGGCCGACGATGCCGGCCGGTGCTTTCACCGAACGGTGCGATTCACTGGGGAGGTGAGTCTTCCGCCCGGCCCGCCGACCGGCACTGCTCTGGGGCCGCTGCGCGAGCGCTATGCCGACTGGCTCGCCCTGGACACCCCCGGGGTGCTGGCCCGGCGGGATGACGAACCCGGGGCAATCCAGGCGCTGCAGTTGCTGTTGCGACTGGAACGCACCGCTGCGCCCAGCTGGCATCGCGCCCTCGCCATGGCGGCAACCGCATGTGCCGCATTGTGTCTGGACGCGCGGAGCGAGCCGGGAGGTGAATGGTATGACGCCGTAGCCGGTTACACCGCCGGGCACATCCGTAAGGTGACCCGCCGAGCGCGTGGCGCCCAATGGGACGCCACCGCAACCCTGCCAGGACTGTCCATGATCGACGGCGACACCCAGATCCGGGCCATCCTGCCGGGGCCGGTGCAGGAACTCGACCAACGGATCGGCAAGCTCCAGGTCGGCGGCACCGACCTGCCGATCGACAACCCGCCGCCGGATGTCACCGGGCCGGTCCTGCGGGTCTGGGTGCCCAGCGAACCGCGGATGACGGCGGGCAAGCTGATGGCCCAGACCGGCCATGCCGGAATGATTGCCGCCGCGCTGCTCGCCGGAGACGACCCGGCCGCACTGGCGACGTGGGCCGCCGCCGGCTGCCCGGCAACCGTGCGCAGGCCCGACCCCGAAGAGTATGCGGGTCTGCTCGAGTGGATGACCAGCCCGGAAACGGCCTGGCAGGAAAGGGGTCTGCTCGCGGTTCGGGATGCCGGTTTCACCGAGATCGCACCGGCAACGGTGACGGTGATCGCGCGGGCCCCGCGCATCTAGTGCTGGATTCCGCCGGCACCAGTCGTCATGGCAGCATCGGGCTCGTGCAATCCCCTTCAGCACCGCCTGCCGGCGCAACATCGACAGTGTCCTTTCCCCGGCTGTCCGCCCGCACGCTGCGCTTCACCCTGGGCGAGCCGCGGAACGTCAGCGTCACCGCCGACGGCAGCCGGGTGTTGTTCGTCCGGACGCCCAGCGGCACCGACCGCACCGGCGCGCTCTGGGAATTCGACGTCGCGACCGGGACCGAGAGATTGCTGGCGGACCCGGCAGTCTTGCTCGGCAGTTCCGGCGAGGCGTTGCCGGCCGGCGAGCGGGCACGTCGGGAACGCGCCAGGGAGAGCGGCGGCGGGATCGTCGATTACAGCACCGACGATGCCGCAGCAATCGCCGTGTTCGCGCTGTCCGGCTCGATCTGGTGCTGCACCGTGCAGGTCGGCGCAGCCACCGAACTGCCGTCGACAGGCGCGGCGATCGATCCCCGCATCGATCCCACCGGTCGCACAATCGCCTACGCCGCCGACGGCGCGCTCCGGGTGATCGGCGTCGACGGAATCGGCGACCGGGCGCTGGCCGAACCGGACGGTGACGAGGTGGTGTGGGGTCAGGCCGAGTTCATCGCCGCCGAGGAGATGGACCGCCCGCGCGGATTCTGGTGGTCGCCGGACGGGCAGTCGCTACTGGTCGAGCGCTACGACAACTCACCGGTGCCGCTCTGGCACCTCGCCGACCCGGCAGTTCCGTCGGCAGCACCGGCTGTCCACCGCTATCCGGTGGCTGGAAGCGACGATGCCTGCGTGTCGCTGTGGCAGCTGACCCTCGACGGCGAACGTCGCGAGATCGCCTGGGATAAAACTTCTTTCCCATATCTGACCCGGGTGTCCTGGACCCGCTACGGTGATCCGGTGATCCAGGTGCTGAGCCGGGATCAGCGACGCTCCCGCGTCCTGAGCCCGCACCTGCGCCGGCACCCCAAGGCCGCAATGCCGGAGCCTTCCACCACCGTGGAGGGGTCGGTCGTCACCCGGCTGCTCGGCGAGCAGCGCGACGACAACTGGATCGAGCTGGTGTCCGGGGTGCCGTGTCTGACGCCCGACGGCCGCCTGCTGACCACGATCGACGACGCGGATTCGGACACCAGGCGGCTGGCTGTCGACGGGGTCCCGATCAGCCCGCCGGGTCTGCAGGTGCGCTCGGTCCTGTCGGTGGACGAGAACGGCGCCCTGGTCCAGGCTTCCGGCGCCGATCCCACGTCGATCCAACTACTGCAGATCGGGTGGGATGCCGCTGTCGCCGAGTTGAGCGGCGGACCCGGTGTGCACAGCGGTGCGGCGGCGGCCGGCACCATCGCGATCAGCAGCACTACCCTGCAGACGGACGGTGTCCGGGTAGCGGTGCATGCCGGCGGCACCGAAGTCGGTGTGCTGCAAGGGTTCGCCGAGTCGGCCAGCTTCACACCGGACGTGGCGCTGCTCAGGACGGGGGAGCGGGAGGTGGCCACAGCGGTGCTCTTCCCGCGTGGGTATTCGCCGGGGACGGGGCGCCTGCCGGTGTTGATGGCACCCTACGGCGGACCGCATGCTCAGTTGGTGCTGCAGTACCGCCGCGGCTTCCTGCAAGCGCAATTCCTTGCCGACCAAGGTTTCTGCGTGATCGTCGGCGACGGTCGGGGCACCCCGGGTCGCGGGCCGGCCTGGGAGAAGGCCATCCGCGACGAGTTCGCCGCCGTCGCGCTGCAGGACCAGTTGGACGTCCTGACCGGCGTTGCCGCACGGTACCCGGACGACATCGACATCTCGCGGGTCGGAATCCTCGGCTGGTCCTTCGGCGGTTACCTGTCGGCGCTGGCGGTGCTGGCCCGGCCAGATGTGTTCCGCGCAGCGGTGGCCGGGGCGCCCGTAACCGATTGGCGACTGTACGACACTTTCTACACCGAGCGATATCTCGGGCACCCCGCGGAGCAACCACTCGTCTACCAGCGGAACTCGTTGCTGGAATTGGCATCGCGGCCGATTACCGCCGGGGAGCACGTCCCTGCGCTGCTGATCTTGCACGGCATGGTCGACGACAACGTGGTGCTCGCGCACACTCTGAGGCTTTCGTCGGCGTTGCTGGGCGCCGGGCGTCCGCATGCGGTGCTGCCGCTGACCGGCGTCACCCACATGACTGGGCAGGAGCAGGTCGCCGAGAACCTGCTCCTGCTGCAGGTCGACTTCCTGCGGGCATCGCTGGCCGGCTGAGGCGGTTCAGGCCCGGTGTTCGGCCAGTTCCGCGGTGGCGGCCAGTAGCATCATCCGGGCCGCCGCCTCCAGCGGCTCGGTACTGCGCAACGCCCGGCTGAGTACGAAGGCTCCTTCTAGGCTGTTGACGAAGCCGATGATCAACCGGCGCCTGACGTCCTGCGGCAGGCCGCTGCCTTCGATGCTGAGTGTTCCACCGTGAATCCAGCCGTTGAACACGTCAGCGGTCGCCCCCCGCAGTGCCTCGTCGGTACCGGCCACCTCCAGAGCGATGGTGGCAATCGGGCAACCCTCGACGAAATCCGACCGCACCAGGGCATCGGCGGCGGCGGAGAAGGCCACCTCGATCGCGGTGAGCAGGTCGGGACAGCCATCGAAAATGGTCAGCACATGGGCGCCGTACTGCCCGCCCGCGGTCCGGATGGCCTCGCCGGCCAGCTCCGTCTTGCCACCCGGAAAGAAGTGATAGATGGAGCCGAACGGCGCCCGTGCATGCTGCGCGATCAGCTTCAAACCCGTACCCGTCATCCCCTGGCGGCGGAACAGCTCGCAGGTGGCTGCCACGATGCGCGCGCGAGTATCGACGGCCACGACCACGTCCTTCGGCTGTTGTGTTGCTCGATGAAGCATTGTAGCCTCGTTTGGTAGAACGATCTATCAAGTGATAGGCGACCTCCATACGCGCGGTCGGACCGAACCGGTGGACGGAGAAGTGACCGACCAGAGCGGAGCAGCGGATGGCGAGAACACTCAGGGTGCTGGCCATGGTGATGGGCGTCAGCTGCGCCCTGAT
>JAABUP010005083.1_pt1 | contig 20569 bp, 29 predicted proteins | sample 5559201 | NCBI WGS metagenome assembly JAABUP01 (sample SAMN10711887, study PRJNA513373) | rock metagenome | isolation source: Antarctica rocks | place: Antarctica
GGCCTACTGCCTCACTGCCAATGGCTATGTTGTGCCCTAGTGACCCTGATGTCATGCTCAAAGGCACCATGCCAGCATCAAGGTCTCACATGTAGGCTGCATGCCAAGGTGAATTTAAGCGGTGCTCCCTAAACCCTAAAATATCAAGTGGTGCTGCAGGTCATCATTGCTGTCAAGCAGCACCTACAATCATGTGTGCTAGCATGCCTGAACAAGGTGAGATTTGAAAGGATGCTTGTGTTGCATCCCTGCTTAGTCTCAACAATTCCAATAGCATTGCTTCTCTTGGGTCATCATACAGACAATGTGCTTAGGGATCGATGACAATGGCTTGTTGTGCATACAACAGCAGTGTTTCAATCACATGCAATGGTGTTATGTGGTAACAAGAGAAACACTGCCATACATCAGCAGTGCTCAACGCTATGAATGTAGTCAATCTGCTGAACAGAGCTCTGATGCAGACATTCATGAATCAGCCAATGAGCTTGCCTTTGTTTCTGCAGGGACTTCCAATCACATGCAAGGCTCACAGTACACCTTCAGGCTAGTGCAGACCTACAGTATTTCTGATCCGTGTGCAAATCGCATGACATTTGGGTGCACCTGTGATTTGAGGCACGTGCATTTTTTCTGCAGCAGAATTGTCAGTGCTGTACGCTTCCATTGTGACCGACATCACCTGATTGGCTTGCGCAATGTGTCGTGATGTGAAACGTATCCCAAAATGGGCATAAATCTTTCAAGCACGTTTGTCATTTCAATTTGCCTGTAACTTTTTAAAAGATGTAGGATTTTTGAGCGGCTAATGGGCTACATCAGGTTTTGCATGAGACACAGCATGCATTTCTAGCCATAGCTACTTTGTATGCTGAATTTATGCATGCTGCAGCGAGCTGTAGCTGTCCTATAAGACGAGGTGGCAAGCCTGTTGTCATGAATTGTCGTAAACGAAACTATATAGCCATTTTAAGTTAGATCTAAAGATCTGTCTAGACGTGATGCTTGTTACTTCTGAAGCTTTGAGTGCAGCTCCCCTTGAGGCGTTTAAAACTGATCAGTGATGTCAGCCACAGAATCAATTGAGCATTTTTGCAGTATGATGGTGCAATACCAAATGGTACAAGCCTGAAAACTTATGCTGAAGCTCTGTTACTGAGGCGGTCTGATTCGATCTGAGGAAGAGCCATATATTGTGCTTTACTGTCTGTCTGGGGTTGGTCCATTTGCTGCATCTTTATGTAGTTGTATAAAAAGAAGCCAACAAGGCTGACAGCATAACCAAAACCCTGCAGGGTCAAGACACTGGCACACTTCAGCAATGCTTTGTGCTGGGCAATCACGTGGAGCCACATGGTGTGCACATCTACATATTTGCACAATTAGGTACACACATGCACGCACACACCGTATCTATGCCTAAGTATTTGCTGTGAAGTCACATCAACACAGCGCCGTCTGGGTCAGTCAGCCATCATTGCAGCTGGACAAGTCAGAAAGTGCGTATGAGCACTGCTTCAAGCTCACCTGAAGCTTGGTCACCAGTTCTTGCAGGAAGATGATGCCAATCCACACCACAATGGCATTCTTGATTGTGCCCAACACCTGTAGGAGTTAGCTAGCACCTTTACTTGCTATCATGCTTTGGAAGTATGCCTTGACAGGTCTGGCTGACCACAGAGTTGACATTGAGCTAGCTAGGCTGCCAAATTCTTGGTTGCATCGCAAGCATAGTTGACGCTTGTCTTGAGGCAGCCATCATGGTAAGCGCAGGCAACATTGACGGAGCTCGGCTCGAGACAGACGCAAGTTTCACCACTTGCTGTGATCGCTACATGCAAGGATTTACCAGTGTCACAGCTTGTGTGATCTGGTGCAAGGCAAGACTGAGATCCCGTGGGCCACTGCCCATGACCACTGCTGGCTTTTTCATGGAAGACCACAGAATTACGCAATATGCAGATTCCAGAGCTGATGTTTCTGCATCTCCATGTCTCCAGGCGCATGCCTGATACCTTTGTCCATGTGCCAGATGCTTGACTCAGCAGAAGTGCAGGCAGCTGCATGGTCCGTTTTATGCAGAGAAAAAGATTGAAAATAAAACCCAGCCTATCATTATTTTTACGTGAAAGTATGGGCAGAATGAACTTTTCACGTGCAGCATTCGTGTGAGCTGTGCCCACAGAACACTTTTCACAGCTGCCATATTTTGATGAGCTGGTGTTGTAAAAGCCCAGCCAGCATGCACACAAACAAAAGACCCACACAAACAGTCAAAACTTTGATGCCCATACACTCCCCCCCCCCCCCCTTTAGTAGGGGTCCCCAGCGGTCACAATGCATAGCAGCTGAAGCAACATACTGGGCGGACTTTTTGTTAAGCACTGTAGTTGATGCCTGCAGTCTTTTCATGAGCTGGTGTTGCTGAAGCCCAGAGGGTGCAAGTGCAACAATTGTATTTGATGCCTGCAGTCGTTTTATGAGTTCGTCTTACTAAACCCTGGAAGGCTCATGTGTGACAACTGTATGTGATGCCCGCAGTCTTTTGATGAGCTACTTCTGCTGAAGCCTGGAGGGTGCAAGTACAAGCACTGTATTTGATGCCTGCAGTCTTTTGATGAGCTTGTTTTGCTGAAGCCTGGAGGGCGCATGATCTACTGCGGCCCCACTGGCCACAACTCAAAGCAGCTGGTGCAGTTTTTCCAGTCCCTGGATGGCGTCCCCAGGATCCAGGAGGGGATCAACCCGGCCACATGGATGCTGGAGGTGACTAGACCTGCTGAGGAGCGCAGGCTTGGCCTTGACTTTGCTGAAGTGTACCAGGAGAGTGATCTGTTCAGGTTTGCTCTTTGCTTTTGCTAATACTTTGCTGAAATGTACCATCAGAGTGAACTTTTCAGGTGTGCTGTTTGCTTGGGCTACTGTGCTCACAATGTTGCTGCAGATGCAGCATCTGTCTGAACAAGCAGAAAAGTGCTTTCTTGCTTTTGGCCTATAAGGAAGTGACCCTGCTCGTATGCTTGATGCTTTTGCCACATTGAGTATGATTTGCTTATGAAGCGTCGGGCGCTGCATTCCTGCTTGTCATCAAGGTCCTGAATTATGTCCCTAATGTAGAAAAGCGTTTCTACTGTCCCCAGGCAGTTCTAAGGTTTGGTCTAGAGATGACTAAACCCTGCCTTCCTGCCTGCCTGCCTGCCTGCCTGCCTGCCTGCCTGCCTGCACATCCATCTCTCTGTCCATCCATCCCTCCATCTGCCTTCCTACATGTAATGTGCCTGCACAGGAAAACAGAAGAGTTGGTAAAGAAGTTGAAGCAGGCCGGGCCGGGCAGCCAGCCTCTGCACTTTAAGGCACGCTACAGCCAGAACCTGCTGCAGCAGTTCCGCCTGCTGTTACTGCGTAACAGCCGCGAGTACTGGCGTATGCCGGATTACAACACGGTCAGGATCTACTTTACTTGTCTGTTTGGGCTGGTGTTGGGGGCAGTGTACTGGCGCATTGGCAAGCAAAGGTGATGCCACTCTCCAGGCTTGCTAAAACATCTCCACAGTGTAGAATTTCCTTTACTGTCCCAAGACTGGATATCCAGTGTAGGGATTACGTTTCTGAATCAAAACATACTTTTTGGGTCTGAAAAGAGCTTTTGTATCCCTTTGTTGACCGTATCTGTGTGTACATCAGTCTGAACACAAATGGGTCTGTGTATTTGGGCTCATTTAGGATGTCTTTCCATGGTGATTTGTTGTCATGCATGCACTCTGACTCACCGCAAGACTTCTTGTGCTGGTCATTGGTCTTCCATTGACAATGTGGCAGCTGTGTCAGCCTTGCTTGAAAGTGTCGTGGATTCAACTCTGCTAATGACCAGCAGTAATGCCTTTCTGGCAAGTCTGGCTACTAAAGGAGTATCATCCTCCTTGTTTCACAGCCCATGGATATCTAGCAGTCTGCTGATAATACCTACAGTCTTTTGGGTATCAACAGGTTCATTCAGTACCAAAATGTTCACTACAGCCTGAGATGTTGTGGATGCAAATAGAGTTGGTCACCTAATGCAGAGTCTAGTTACAAGCAGTTTGTGCAAAGGACGGATGATCACACTGCAAACAATGATGTATACGCCTGTCGGCTCACGATGAGCTAGGTACGTGCAGGACAAGCCTTGTCTCTCCAGAGCAGTCTGAGCAGGAAATTGAAGCTTCCCTGTACGAGTCATTGAACAGATGATGTGTCCATGACTGCAGGACAACACCTGGCATTGGGGCGCTGTGTGGAGCCATGCTGATAGCCAACATCTTCCTTGTATGATTCAGTGAATAGATGATGTCTCCCTTGAGTGCAGGACAACGCCTGAGGGCATTGGGGCGCTGTGTGGAGCCATGCTGATAGCCAACATCTTCTTGGGCACCTCCAACTCCTCCACTGTGCAGCCCATTGTGGGTCAACAGCGCAGCATTCTGTACAGGTATCGTTGGGTATATATGCAGCTTGAAATGCTGTATCATCACTATAAAAAAAGAAATCGCTATACTAGGCAGCAGTGCAGAATTATGTACATCTAGCCTTACATCAAGATGCAGCTCTGCATGCTACACCTTCCATCACTGTAAATCTTGTTTCATGGGCATTATGGGGCAGCAGCGCAGCACTCTGTACAGAGACTCACACCCGTTTGCAGCTTTACATGCTGCACCCGCACTGTGCATTGTGTTAGCTGTTTGTTGTGAGCCAGCAGCGCGGCGTTCTGTAGAGGTCGCCCTTGCCATTGCCTTTGCCATTGTCATTTATGTGCCACCCTCGCATTTTGGTTCTCAGTTCTTTGCGCAGCTGTCAAAAGACAAAGCGTGAGTCTCTACAGACAATGGGCAGCAGGGTTTCCTGCCCACCAGAAACCTGCCCCAAAAAGCAAATGTCGACTTTCTGCAGAACAAGGGCAGCAGGGTTTTCTGCTCCCGTGCAGCCTCCCGAAGGCAAATTTTGCGTCTAGGGTACAGCAAGCAAGCTCATCACAGTGCATTATATTTTGTGCCTAGAGTGCAGCTGTGCAAAGGCAGAGGGGAAAAATACGTTTCTTAGGGTTCAAACCCTAACGTGTTTGTGCAGGGAGAGGGCAGCAGGCTATTATGCCACTTACCCCTTTGCCCTGGCCCAGTTCCTCATAGAGATACCCTATGTTCTGGCCCAGTCAGTCTTCTTCAGTGTCATAACCTATTTCATGATCTACTTTTACATAGATGCAGGTAAGGCTGGAATCTCACAGACCTGCATGTCTTCAGCACTTGGCCAGTGCCTGTGCCTGTGACTGTGGCTCTTTCTCTGGCAGGACTCAGCAAGCAAGTGGTTGCTGTCAGAAATCAGATGCAGTCTTAAGCAACATCACATATGTCTAACTGTTGTCGCATGGTGTGGTGCACTACATGTCTCTGCTATGCTCCAGGATGCCTGCCGATCAAGCCCATTGCTGGTTCTTTGTGAAACTCTGCAGCTTTCACCATCTGCTGTTCTGGAGATTGTCAAGACTGAACACCTTCATGCAATTTTTGTCAAATTCTTTCACAGCCTGACTCATCAGAATCAGTCCTGTTTAACCTTTTCCAATATCCCTTCATCTTACGTTGGAAGACCTTTGTCTTGCTATGCAGCACTCAGCTCCCATCACAGCTGCCTCACATGGTTGCAAGTGCTGACGTGTCATCTTGTGCATGCAGCCAAGTTCTTCTGGTACTTCTTCTTTGTCTTCCTGAACCTGCTCTTCTTCACCTCATGGGGCATCATAGCAGTGGCCTTGACCCCCAACATTCAAGTCTCTGCAGTGCTGTCCTCGGGGGTGTACACCTTCTGGCTCATCTTTGGGGGGTTCATTGTACCCCGCCCCCAGATTCATGGCTGGTGGATCTGGTCAGTGCTTCTCCTTCTCTCTGTCTGCTTCTTCATTCTCTTCCTTCCTCTTGGCTCTTGCTCCCTTTGTGCACAACGTCCCAGTCCCATCTTTTTCTTCTCTTGTTGTTTATGTCTCTTCTTTTGCCCTTCTTGCTGTTCTTCCTCCAGAGATCTGCATTTGGTCAGATCTTGCCCAGCTCTTGATACCTGACCAGCGGGTCTGTTTCATTTTGTATTGTATTGTGCACTTCTCTGCCATGCTGACCTCTCCATTCTTGTACATGTAGCCACATTCTTAACACGCGATGTCTCATGAGCCGGTTTGTGCAACAACCATGATGGCTGATCTCTTGCTTGCAGGTTCTACTTCTTGGATCCATTAGCATACACCATCTGGGGTCTCATCGGCAGCCAACTAAGCGACGTCAATGATGTGACCATTCTCTCGCAGACAGGCGCAACCATGCCTCTCGACAATTACATGACAACAACGTACAAGTTCAGGCACCCTTTCATCGGCGCAACAGCCAGCATCTTGATTGCTTTCATTGTTTTGTTTCATTTTGCGACAGCTTTCGCCCTTCAAAAACTGAACTATCTGAAGCGGTGAGCAGGATGTATATATGTATATGCTGCAGGGCAGGTCTTCAAAGCGTGGCAAAGCTCAGCTAGGGTAGTCGTGGTCAGTATGCCCAATGACTGATGCATGCAACACATGATATAGACTGAGATGTTGAGTGAATATGACTTGCGTATCTAATCTGCTCTGCATGTTTATTAATGCCTAATCTTTTTTGTTGTCGGTGCCAACTTGAAACTTTGCTGTCATATCTGTGATTCTCCTCTGACTAGAGAGATTTGTGGGGCACAATGTATAATCTACAAGGAAACTGGCCTTTGCTAGTACTAGGGTTACACTCTATGTAGTAACTATAGCTAGATATACAGTAGCTCTGTTGCATTCTGCTTGTACTTGGCTGTAGTGATGCAGTTTGCTTGAGAGCTATGCTGTTGCTTAGATATGGGGGCGCTGCCTGCACGAGCTCTTTCATTCATTCATATGCAGTGACCCAAAATCGATTCATTGATGTATTCATTGTGTCATTTCATTGATTCGTGCAGTCTTGGAAATGGGATGCCAAGTTTACTAATGGGCCATTTGCTGCAATAACTGAACTGGGCAAATAAAGTCGGCTACCAGTGATCAACATTAGCTTGAAACATTTCGCACCTTGCACATCTTGCAACATCTTGCAGAATTGAGTCAACCTCAGATGAGCTGAAGGAACAGTCCGGAATTGTTCATGCATTTCGTTGCATTGATATGCATGCCAATGCACTCACAGTCTGTACATGTTCGCCAGAAAGCTATGAAGCGTATGAGACAACATTAATGTGTTAGACAATCTCTGCGTCCGGCAGGTTTTGACAAGTCCCGGAATGGACAATCAGACTCTGCATCCTGACAGTTGACGGAGCGTTGGTTAAGTTTGCAGTGTTGGTAATAGTCATCTCTAAGACAGTACAAGGGGCATTATGCTACAGAAAAACTGTGCTTCTTCTTCGCATTCGTAGAAGACCGTTTTGGCAATGTGCGAAAGTGAGGGGAACTAAGCTGGTCGACACATCACTCCATAAGTTCATCGCATCAAAGCGCTCAGCAAACCGCCCATCATATTGTACAGGCCACGGTTTCTGGTCAAGCTGCCGACAGAGTGACCTGTGCCTCTACCGACAAGATCTCAAGTGGCAGATCGTTCAGCACAGGCCTTGGCCACACAACGCCTGCTTGCAGACACGCATCGAGAGTGACATCGATTTGTCATCTGTTGGGGAGTCAGAAACTGCACACCCTAGACTCTGGACTCCAGCAGCTTCCGCAGTCGACACTGCTTGCCGGAGTGCATGCCGGGATCGTTTGAACCCACATGCCTCAGAAGCAAAGTTGCAGCAATGACGGTGTAAATCAAGTAGATTGCAGGTGTGGCAAGCAACTTAAGTTCTGGTCCCAAAATATAAACAAATACTCAAAGCTTGCACTGGACTGCAGTCTCGCCAAGCAACTGTAACTGCAATGGCACCTTCGAACCTATAGCAGTTGCGGAGAGGCTTTGCAAGAGTCACAGACAGGCATTGCCAAAACACAGAGCCTGGTGTCAGCAGCGAACTGGTATTATGCTTCCTGAGATGCTGTCACTACAGAACCAGCTATATCCTGCTTGACACAGGGACAAAGCCTATCAACAGGCTTCTTTGCTGCAGATCATGTCTAGCATGTCCAGACCAGCATCTGCGGGTATTGAGCGTATAGACTCTCATGACAAGCTCAAACTCAAAGGGTAAGAAGCTTGGCTACTGCTGTGCTGAGGCATGCACATTGACTCTGCATGAGCGTGCCTTGACCAGCTGCAGAGAAACCACAGCATGTTGCACAAAGCAGTGCATGACAGGCTTGCTGCACACGATCACTACCAACTCTTTAGTGTTTGCCTGCTGCAGCAGCAGCCAACATGCATGCTCTGGCCACTGGCATACAGCTGATTTTGAATTGCAGGGATCTGCATCCTGTAGCAAAGAAGGTTGCTGCAGTGGTGGCCTGCCTTGTGTACATGACCATATCTTCTGCCCTGATTGTGCTCAACCAGCAGCTCATGAATGAGGATGGATTTCGGTATCCCATGGCCTTGTCGGGTCTGGGCATGGGCTTCAGTGCTGTGGCCAGCTACATTGCATGCAATGTAAGTGCCCCTGCATTCTCCTTCTATCAACATAGTATCAGGAAGATTTTGACACCTTCTTGGCACCTTTTCGGCATGCAATGTAAATGGCCCTGCATTGCACTCTTCCAGCATCTTGCAAAAGACATGTGTGAACTGTAGACGCTTCACTGGAGGGTGGTGCATAAACTCTGCACAGCACACGTGCTTTGGAATCACACCATATGGACTTTGAACTGACCTTGCCGTTTGTTCTTTTTGTATGGAGACATGCCTGGTTCTGACTGTCATACATCAATATTGGAAAGTGCACAGCAGCTTGTGTGCACATTTGGTCTGCAGTCATCATGATGGACTGCATCAGTTGAATGCGTCACTTTGCAGAGCCTATCTGCACTTTGACTTGCTCATGCAGCCTTTCAACAGACCTAACAACCTGCAGTTGCACTGCTGCTTGGCAAAAAAGTGAGCCTAAAATGTTAATTCATCCTGCAACAGCGTCAAAAAACAATAAACATGTTGCAGGTGTTGCGGGTGGTGGAAATCAAGCGCAAGATGACGTTGCGCTTCTACATGCTGCGCATCATGCCAGTGGGCCTCTTCATGGCCCTCACCCTCCACTTTGGCAACACTGTCTACCTCTACCTCACTGTCTCCTTCATCCAAATGCTCAAAGTAAGCAACAGTGTCCTTCGTTCAAATGCTTATAGTAAGCAACAGTAACACTAGCAGCAGCAACCACCTAGCAAGAAAGCACGCAGGACACTGACCTGCATGCTGATCAGCAGTCATTATGGCTGTTGGCAGATTACATGACGAGTCTTTGTGTCTGAATGTGCATCTCACAGATATGACTGTGCGTCAGTATAGCTTGACAGTCATGGGCTCTTTATACACCCCGACTGTTGCAGCAGGCATTGCATGCAGGCAAGATCATGTGCTTTAACAATAATAATAGTAGTATAGACAATTACAATTACAATAAAAACATTGATAATAATAATAATAACAATATTAATACTACTAATAATAATAATGCTTTCCAGCTCATGATGAGCTAGGCATGTGCAGGACAAGTCTTGTCTCTCCAGATCAGTCTATCTTGTGCACCCCTGTAAGGTTTACCAATTTGACAGATTGACAATCACATTGTGCTGTCACAGGCTTTCACTCCAATAGCCACAATGGTGGCACTGTTTGTGGCGGGGCTAGAGTTTCCGGGCAAGCGCCTCATACTAGCTGTGCTGCTGATTGCTGTGGGCACAGCCATTGCGTCATATGGGGAGGTCAACCTGAGTGTGGTGGGCGTGCTGTGCATGCTGGCCTCTGAAACCTTTGAAGCTACGCGTCTCGTCATGACGCAGATCTTGCTTGTGGGCCTCAAGTTCCATCCAAGTGAGTCCTGAGCTGCTTTCTGCTGGGCTACATCCGATTGGGCCGGTGTATAGGTTCACGCTGCATTGTTGCACTGAAGATGCAGATGCATTGCACCTTGTTTGGTGTAGTTGACACACTTTCTTCGTGCTGTGTTGTGCTAAGCCCCTGATGCCGTTTTGGTGCACCATTCTGCTGCATCATGCTATGCCCAGTAAAGTTGTGCTGTTTCCTCTTGTGCAGCATTGAGCTACGCTGTGCTGCAAGGTGCTATGTCATGCTGTGCCATTTCAGGCTGTGTTACGCCACCCTGTGCTGTGCTGTACTGTGCAATGCAGTGGCTGTATCACGCTTTGCTGATTAGACATTGCCAATTTATGTCCTGATTGAAGCTTTGTAAGCTTTGCTTTCATCAGAGACCATGCATTCAACTTTGAATCTGACAACTGCACTGTCAATCCCTGACTGCAGTTGAGGGGTTGATGTATCTCGCGCCAGCTTGCTTTGTGTGGCTCATGGCTGGAGTGGCTGTAGTGGAGTGGCCAGCCATGCGTGACAACCATGCCCTGCAGCTCATGCTGGATAAGCCCCTTTGGTACTTTGCGGCGGCTGCCATGGGCTTCTGCGTGAACCTGCTGGCATACATGGTCATTCAGACTGCCTCCTCTTTGACCCTCAAGGTAACCCTGTCCCTGCCAAATCTGCTCTTCATTCATAGGTCTTGAATGCGTGCAAGCATTCAGCTTTGTGCTTCGGCATTGCCTGCATGTGTGTACAGTCACAGCTGCGCCTGCTACAGCATCAAGAATGGCATCTTACAGTAGCAATGTAGCAGGATGTCACTGCATCAGATGTTCCTTGGACCAATGACTGCACCTTTCAGAAAGAAGACAGACAGATAGACGGACAGACAGACGCACAGACAGACAGACAGACAGACGGACGGACAGACAGACAGACAGACAGACAGACAGACAGACAGACAGACAGACAGACAGACAGACAGAAGCGGTAGCCCTTACCTCGAAGATGTCAATGGAGGGTTGGTGGATGGTGCACACTACTGTACGGCCCGTATTGACCGTGTTGCGCACTGTCCGCATGACGATAGCAGCAGCTCTGGCGTCCAGCCCTGCACCACATCAGCTTATGTCAATCAATCAATCAATTCAATCAGGGTTGAGGGCTTAGGCGCCAGGTTAGGTAGTCGTGTGTGTGGTTCAAATGAGCGAAGCTCCTTGTCATCACGCAAGGAGGGAAACAGTTGCAGGGACTTGAGCATAAGGACTGGGATTGTGCAGCATGACAGTGTGGACTGGATGGAAACAGCAAATCTGGGCAGTCACGACATGCCTAGATGACAGCCACACTGTCACCGCACATGTCATGCAGGCAATCGCAGCTGACATACTTCAGCCCAATCATGCAGACAATTAGATTCTGCACACAAACATACTGACTGACCGACATTGCACACAGCATGGCCTAGGGCTGTTTACTTCTGCCAAGGCTCATTCAAGGGACAGCGCATGAGACTCTGCCTAGATGATCCAGGATGAGGTTACCTGAAGTGGGCTCATCCATGAAGATGACTGATGGGTTGGCGCACAGCTCCACTCCAATGGTCAACCTCTTGCGCTGCTCCACAGACAGCCCACTCTGCCCCGGGGTCCCCACCAGCGCCCCCACCAAGGACCCCAGCTCCATCAGCTCCACCACCTAGCCAGGAAAATGAACCTGCTTGATGGTGCTGCTGTCTTTTGAAATGATGACAGCTTTCCTGTGCTTTTTCAAGGCCAATCTTGATGCACAGATTGAACAAGGAAAAAAAGTTCATGCTTTTCAGCGATCATAACGGGAGCCTCTTAGGGCGGTAATGCTCATCTACAGCACAGATTTCATCAGAGGCTATGTGCAGGCAGGCACAAAGAATGCAATACTTCTTCTTGCTGCTCTGCACACAGACACGCACAAGAGCACATCTTCTTCTTCCTACTCTGCGCACAATCACACACAAGATGATCAAAGCTCCATGTATGAACAGCATGCACAGCATCAGTTCGCAGCAGCCAAATGCATTGGGTTGACAGGTATCCAGAAGGCTTGCATGTGAGAAGTAAAACCCACCTGATCCACAAAGTCCTTGAGCTTGTTCTTGTCAACACCCATGATGCGCATCTGAGCTGAGAACTCCAGCGCCTCGTACACTGTTGTGCCGGGCGCATGAATATCATTCTGCATACCAGCAGCAACATATTTGTTTTGTTCTTTCTGCAGTGATGCAGAAGCAGAAGAAGATGAGAAGGATTTTGGCAATATATATGGCTGAGGATTCTGACCTGTTCCACGTAGCCACAGACTCTGGAGAAGGTCTGCTGGTTTTTGGGGTGACCATTGACTGTCATTTCACCTTCAACCTTGCCACCTGCAGCAGCAACAGATCATCTTCTAAATCTTGCTGATGTATTGCAGCTGACTGTGTCCATGACTTGATTTTGCATGCATGCAGGCCAGACTCACACAGAAACATGTTTGAGGCGTTGATTGATTCTGCAAACCAGACAAGCAAGCATGTACCTGGACAGTGTTGAGTGGACAGTGTTGAGTTCAAAGCACGCATCCATTTAGTGTGGTGCACTCTGGTGTCTTATGACAATCATAAAAGCAGAAAACGCATGCGCGATTTAAACTCAATACATAGAATGCCAATCCTCATTCAGCACCCAACACTGCCTTTGGCATGACCTGGCATTATGTCATCATTGCTGTCTTTGCCAAATTAGGCTATGTGCAACAAGGGTCCCACAGCACAGCACAGCACAGCACAGCACAGCACAGCACAGCACAGCACAGCACAGCACAGCACAGCACAGCACAGCACAGCACAGCACAGCATGCCATTGCACCTTTTCCCCCAGCAGAACAGCCCGTGCAAGTGATGTTGCTGCAACCCCGTGCATCAGCAAGTGCACAAAACCAAAACCCATCGTGAAGCAACTGAGACATGTAACGTTTGGAACAAAAGCAACATCATTGCATGCGGATAAGTGTTGGTGTACTTGTCTTCCTAGCTCCGGCCTGCCGTTTTGAGAGCAGGCTCCCGTCATGATCGCAGAAAAAGCAAAAACTTGTCTTTTTCTTTTTCTTACTTGTCTTCCTGCCAGCCAGGCAGTCCATGAGTGTGGTCTTGCCGGCCCCCGAAGCCCCCATGAGGCAGGCCAGCTGGTGGGGCCTGAATGCCCCTGACACATCTCTCAGCAGCATCAGATCTGGGCCCTCATTCCGGGGATCATCAGGACTCTGAAAACAAAACGAAGGGGTGTCAGTGTGAGTTAGGCCAATCTGTGAAATCAAGATATGGCTCACAATGATCATGGCACTAGTACAAACACCGCCTTACATTGGCTTAACATAAAGTGTTATTGTGTATGTACACTCATGCAATGAATAGTATATGAAACACAACATAGAATATAGAAAATGCAAGACGCGCTAAATTTGTCTTCTTGGTGTTTGTAACCAGAGGCATTCTATGTTGCAGGAGCTCAGGTCAGGAATTTATTCCAGGGCTGCTAGCTTTGCAGACATAAAATTCGATTTTGGCAATTGTTCCGTCGCTGTGTGTTGAGAGCAAACACATACTTCCTTAAGCCACTGTGCCAGAAGTGTAGGGAGCTGTGTTAGGACATCAACGATTTCATAGTATGCATTCAAGTCAGCAATGCTTGCACAGATGTTAGCTGCAACGTACTGTGGCAGGGACAGAGTAGCTGATATGATGGAAAACGAACTTGAGCTGCTCGAAGGGGAGTGTCAAGCTTGCTGATGGCCGCTCCATTGATCTTCGCCGCGATGACAGACGCTCAGGGGATGCACCACTCTGTTGGGGATGCCCTCGGTTGCCCTGAGAGGCATCTTCTTGGCTTTGGGGATTTCCTGATTCCCTCCTGGATGCAAAGTCCCAATCTTGGGGCTGCCCTGAGTCCCTTTGGGATGCTGCTTGCTGCTGTTGGGGCTCCAGATGAGCAGCAAAAGCTTGGTGAGCTAGGTTTTGGCGGGAACCAGGTTGGTTTTCATCTTCTGGCAGTTCTTCCACCTGATCGGAATTGTCATCAACCGTTTGATGCGCATTTGAGGTTCCCTCCATAGAGTTGACAATCTGGGGAGTCACTAAAGCCTGTTGTTGACCGTCAGCCTGCTTGTCATTATTTTGGCGCACTGATCCTCCACTGATACCACCATTGGTCTGAGACACAACAGGTAAATCAGGCCTTCCCTGCAAGCAGGACACAAAGGGATGTCAGCAAGCAATAATATACAATTTGTAAATTGGATTTTGTTGAAGATTCTGTATCGTAACGTTGACAATCTTCTCTTTGCGGAAAATGCTCAATCTTGTATTCTGAGTCCTGTTCTGCAGAAGAAATTTGAAAAGACAGCTGCGTTGCTTGCATGCTGCTGTCAGGGCTGCATTGTTCATGTTCAAGCCCACGTGTATGCAAACCTGAGTGTCAAGATGTGGTGCCATGGCCTGGACACAAATTGCTTTCAGAATACTCTGACAGCTAAAAAGGGGTGATTGGGCATAGAACACATTTGGCAGATTTCACTCATTGCTCTGCCAACATAGCCCCAAGCTCCAAGCTCTGCACTTGGGTGTTGATCATCTCCATTGCAGCAAGGTAAAGCAAAACTTTGCTTCTCTGTGTGTATTTCCTTTGACATTACTAACAAGACACACCTGGTTCTGGCCTGGAAGGGCTCTGGTGTCAGCTTTGCCCTGGTCCCGTACCTCTTTGTCTTCCACAGCACTCTCAGGCATCACACCATGGCTCCTGCTTGGCGCTGCATTTGAACAAATCCATATTTTTTATTTCCCCTTTTGATAGAGCAGCTTTGTGCAGATGCATGATGCTGTAGCGCTGCCTCAGAGTGAGTGACCTGAAAGGCTTTCAGGCAGATTTTGCATGTGATTTGAGAGTATGATGATTGTCATATTGTAATTCCAGCAAGACTGCTGCCAGTCATTGCAGCAAGTTGGTGAAGAAGAGGAACTTGGACTGACCTGCCAAGTATAAAAAGGCCAGAAGAAACAGTGTTGAGCAGCAAGACCCATGCAATGGTGACAGCAGAAGCTAGCCAGTAAGAAGAAGAGCGTTGACTGACCTGGCAGGTATGACAAGGTCAGAAGAAGAAGAAGGTTGAGCAGCAAGATCCATGCAACGCTGACAGCAAAAGCTAGGCACACTCGCAACCTGCCAGATTGATGACTAAGAAGAAGAGCATTGACTGACCTGGCAGGTATGAGAAGGCCAGACGAAGAAGAAAATTGAGCAGGAGAATCCATGCAATGGTGACAGCAAAGGCTAGCCACACCCAGAGCCTGTCGTGCCGGAAGTTGTAGAAATCAAGGACAGCTCTCCCTAGCTGTGTGGCTGGATCTGCTGGATTTGGTTTCTTCCATCTGGCTGCATTCAATCAATTCAACCAATTTGCATTTCATGTCTTTAGAACTCATCAGAAAGTCAACAGACAATAACGTACATTGCATGCATGAAGGTTTGAAGATACAACATGTGTTGTGGCTATGCTGTGGCTGAGCATTTGAGAAGATGTAAGCAGGGATGGCAACACTCTGCCGTTATGCATCGATTAAAAGGTTGACACCATATTCCGTTGCACTTTGGCAGCAAATGACTCACACATGGTACAATTATCAGCACATGATGTGTACAGTCAGTGGTGGTGTGCCAAGGACACTCACTGCCCTTGTACATCGATGCAACTGGCTTTGAACATGAAGTGGTCTTGTGTACAACACATACACGCAGCTGCTGGCTAGAGCTGCTTTGATGCAGAAGTTGCATGAGTGTATCTTTGGCCAAATGCAAGGCAGGGCACCACAGGGCAGGGCAAGGCGGGGAAGGGCAGGGCAAGGCAGGGCAGGGCAGGGCAGGGCAGGGCAGGGCAGGGCAGGGCAGGGCACGGCAGGGCACTGCAGGGTAGGGTTGGTCAGGGCAGGGCAAGGCAGGGCAGGGCATGACACGGCAGAGCAGGGCAGAGAGCAGGGCAGGGTAGAACACACCTCCAGTGAGTTCGTTGATGGCAATGGCGTTCTGGATGTATTGCAAGGGCAGTGTCCAGTAGCCCCCAATAACCCATGGATGAATGAACCCTGCAGACGCAAAGATATCAAAACGAGCTGCAGGCAAGAGCAAGCCAGAGCGAAGTGTCTGAGATGGCAGACATGACATCTGATGCACAAGAAAGAGCTCTCAAGCTTGAAGAATGGGAAAGCCTTTCAGGTGAGCAATGAGCAGCAGTATGAGCCAAGCAGAAATCAGACATATCAGGCATAGCATGTGATTTGGGGGGGGAAATGCTGTTGGAAACAAGGAAACCTCCCAGTGGGGAGCTGCATCCTGGCTGAGAAAACCATGGGCCATTGCAACTAATACATGACAAAGGATTGATGCTGGGGTATCAGCCAGCCTTTAAGCAGCAGGATGATCAGCCATTGTCAGAGCCAAATCAGGCATCGCACAGCACAAGCGGCTGACAGGTGTCTTTGCTGGGATCAAACAAAGCCTCTCAAAATGGCTTCAACCGCTTCAGCAGCAACACAGCAGGTAGGGACAAGCTGTGAGGGTGCTTACGCTTCGGCAGTAGGAAGCCCCCTAGCAGCATATGAAGCAGGAATATGAGCCAGGCCAGAGTGTAGGTCATCACACACTTCAAGCTTAAGTCCTTTCAGCCGCAGCACAGCAGGTATGGGACACAGTGGTAGGGTCTAAGTAGGGTACTTACGCTTTGGTAGTAGGAAGCCCCCAAGCAGCATATGAAGCAGAAAGATGAGCCAGGCCAGAGTGTAGGCCATCACAATGGAGCGTGTCAAGGCTGCAATGAGGCGAAAGAGGGACAAGGCATACTGATGCGCCAACATGAACAGGAACATGAAGCTGAAGAACCTGCACTTGGCATGACAACAATGCTTGAGTTGCAGGCACTGGGATACAACCAGAATCCAGGCCAGACTGGAGCACCATTCGTGAGTGGCAAGCAAGCTGCAAACAACAGGACAGGAGAAAGGTATGATGCTAGATAAAGTGAACAACAAGAAGCTCCTTGACAGCAAAAAAGAGCAATGGTCTTATGCGAATGGCCAACTGAGCTGTATAAGTCTGAGCATTTGAGAAGGTCTCACAGCTGGAAGCAGAGAAAGACCAAGAAGAAATTGCACCTGCCAGGGTTTGAGTCATATCCCACAACCCAGTATATGATGCAGCTGAGCAGGAACGCCATGAGGAAGGAGTATGGGATACGCAGTAGGGTTGTCGGCATGGCATACGCCCAGCCAGGGTAAAAGCAATTTGCCCTCTGTCTGAACATGACGTGCATAGATTCCAGCGTGATACTCATTTCTGAGAAATTGTCCATCATCAGTCCCACCATCATTGCAAATGGAAGGGAGACGAAGAGTTGGCCATCAGGAACAGAGTTGGTATACATGATTGGCCGGATGAGTAATGTCCCAGCCACAATGGACAGCACAATCAACTGCAGGCATGTAAAGACAAGGCTGTCAGCAATTACCATTACTGACAAGCGCAGAGCAAGTTCCATTGTGATGCACATGACTAAGCAGCAGATCAAGAAGATGAATGCGACGCCAGCCCTTTTGCCTCTGACTGCAAAAAGATCATACTTCAAGCTGCCAGGTGTGAGCATAACATTGGGTAAGGTTTGGGAAGACAGTCTACATTTTTGCAGGGGATCACAGCATTGCAGCAGCTCATATGGCTATTGTCCCAACAATACGCTGGCAGACAAGCACATTCGCATTTATGAGCAGCAGGCAATGGTAACGTCTCTTGTTGCACGGAAGCTCATGCAATCCTGTCGATAGATACCGACCATACAAATGCCCACATCCACATCTCGGTGACGTGATATCTCTACTATGTATCAGCATATTTGAGAGCAGTGCACGTGCATATTCAGAGAGCAAAACTATATTTCTTTGTGGTTTAGGGTTGACACGTCGTTTGCTGTTGCAGGCCATGCTAACCTGTGCGACACGGAAAGAAAAGCTGATCCAGGGTAAGACACTATTGTTTCTTTTGGTTTAGGGTTGACATGTCATTTGCTGTCGCAGGCCATGCTTACCTGTGCGACGCGGAAAGAAAAGACAATCCAGTTGCGCTTCATGATGATGTACTCGCGCCGCAAGCATGCCTTGAAGACATTGAAACTGGTCAAAGCGTACCTGCAAAGCCATTTACACCAGGTTACACCAGTTACAGCATTGCATGCAACATTCGAACTGCATGTGACGCTTTGCCATGATGGTTCCTGATCCCCAGTTTCTGATCCCCAGTTTCTGATCCTACATTGCAATGGGTTTTTGACCCCTGGATCTAAAGTAAAAAGGTTTCAAACATGCAACACACAGCAATCCTGCTGTCAACTCAAGACTGGAGTTCTTGTGACTGATCTTATGCCTGATGAATTGACAATTTTTTGACATGTGACTGAGCTCAAGCTTAACGTAGTGAAAGGAAGGTATAATGGAAACAAAGGAAGCCACTGTTGCATGCACAAAGTCAACATCTTCATAGCACAACAAGTACATTTTGTTGATTTGGCATGATCATTGGGTGCTGCCTGTTGGTTGTGTTCATCGGTATAACATCAACAGAGAAAACAAACGACAACAGCTCAAAAGAAGGAGAAGAAGAGCAACATACTTCTCATTCACCAGCGGATCTAGACCCCCTCCCTCCGTCCCTTCAGTTGCCAACCCTGGCTTCTTCTTCCCCTTCTCAAGATCTTCTTCGTTGTTGACTTCTGAGCTGATTCCGCTCTTCTGGAATGCCTCGGCTAGCTGAGAAACTCCAACAAACTCGTACTCATCTGGATTCCCAGCCCAATATTGCTGCACAGACCACGCACATGATTGTGACACGACTACAGACACATAAGGCAGGTGTGACATAGTATCCTTTTCATGAGTAAAAGTCTATGCCTGTGGAAAATGAGAATTCACTTTTTGGCAAATTGGTCAAATAGCAGCCAGAACTCCCATGCCTATGCTTTGACCTGCAGTAAACCTGCTTCAAACCATGATCTCAACATGCTGTTTCCATTTGCTGTGTTGACCAAACTTGTGTTACAACCAGTTTGCTGCTTGCTGTCAGCATACCTCTTGGTCTTTCTCAGAGCAGATCTCCTGAATGAAATCAGCCACTCCCTTGCGCTCAGGAATCTGAAAGCCAAGGCGTTCAAAGAAGGGGACCACCTGTTCCCGGGGTCCGTGGTACACCATACGCCCTGTAACACCACACCATTACCTTGGTAACACACGTACACACCCATGAATGCTGCTGCTGCGCATGATGTGAAACAAGGATGCCACATGTTTCCCTGGCTTTAGAGTGACATTGTACACTCCCTGCATGATTTGCAAAATTGCACTCATCCCATGCCTCAAATGTGTTCAGTGCTGAATTGACACCCTGAACTGCGGCTGCAATACAGCAGCAAGATGACACTTTGACAGAGGATATGGCTGTAACAGTAATGCTGAGTAGTCACATGTGTAAGTTCGAGCATTGCAGCAGCAGCTACATCCTGCAGTGTGAAGCAATACCCAGAGAAGCATATGCGCACGCACGTACGCACGCACGCACGCACGCACGCACGCATGCACGCTGCAGAATGTGGCGAATAGACAGGCAACTGTCCAGAAAGTATCACAGCAGAAATGCACCATGTGCATCAACCAGCAACATCATCAAGATGGACCACTTTACCTTCTGCCAAGACCATGATGTCATCAAACAGATCAAAGACCTCAGGAGCAGGCTGAAGAAGAGCAACGCAGATGGTGGCGAGCTGCAAATGTGCCAGGTGGCGAATGGAGCGAACCATCTGGAAGGTGGTGCTGCTGTCCAGGCCTGTACTAATCTCATCCATCATCATGACTAAGCGAGGTCCCACCATCATCTCACCTGATACATGCAGTGGGACTCAATTGAGTTGCAACACTTTTCACATCGGCCTTTTGGCATGTGATCAAAATCCTCAGCTCTTGTGGATATGTAATGATTGTAGTCAGTCTTCTAGAGAGGATTCTTGATCAGAAATCCTAGGGACCAGTTGTATTTGTGCTGAACATTGGAGATATTCTAGTCACCCATGTGATGGTGATGCGGCTGATCATGCAGATATCACTCGCAAACATCCTCCCAACCAGGCAGTACCCTATGATCAGCTCAATTGCAGCTGACACTGGGGATTTGCAGCCATGCCTTCAACAGTGCCCCAGAAAAATCAAACAAAGAAACTGAATGATTCATCACTCATTTGTTGCAAACAACACATGTTGAGGTTTATTCAAACGCTACTGCTGTCAGGGCAGCAAGAAGCATTAAAAGCCCAGGACCATTTGTCAGCAGAACCAAATGGCAGAAGGTTCAACATTACTTCCACAAACACACAGGAGTTGTGTTGAGGAGATTGGGCGCACATGCTCATGTGTTTGTTGGCATGGACACTCATGGGGGGGAAGGGCCAGAAGGGGGGAGGCAAGAAGA
>JAABUP010005085.1_pt1 | contig 20568 bp, 30 predicted proteins | sample 5559201 | NCBI WGS metagenome assembly JAABUP01 (sample SAMN10711887, study PRJNA513373) | rock metagenome | isolation source: Antarctica rocks | place: Antarctica
CGTGGCCGCGCTGCTGCGCGTGGCCGCCCGCCTGGTCGGCGACAACACGCCCGAGGCGCGCGAGGCCGGCCGGCGGCTCGTCGGCGCCGCGCACGACGCATTCCGCACGGGCCGGCTCGGCGCGGCCGGCGCCGCGGCCGCGGGCGGCGCGCCGGGCGACGGCAGCGACGTGCGCCGGGCGCGGGACGGCGCGCAGGCGCGGGCCCGCGCCCTGGCCGCGCCCTGGCCGCGCGCGCGCGCGCGCGCTCGCTGCTTGTCAGTGCTGGCGTGCGAAGCTGGGTGCCGGGCGCCGCAGGGCGCCGCCGTCGAGGGCAAGGAGAATCGCGCAGAGGACGGGCAGGCGGGCGCCGATGCGGCGGCGGGCGCCGGCGCGGCAGCCAAGGGCGCGCCCGACCCGGACTGCGCATGGCAGGGCTTCTGCAGCTCGCGGCTGGACCCCGCGGCCGTGGCGGCCGTGCTGCGCGCCAGCTGCAGCGCAAAGCCGTGACCTGTGGCGCAGGGCGCGGCCAGCGCATCAAGTGCGTTCCATGTGCGCGGGTGTGGGGCGTCTAGTGATGGGTGGGAAAGCCAGGTCGGGGATGCAGGTTGGGAGAGGGGTTGTATTCAGGCGACTTTCGTTTGCAGTCAGGCTTGGGTTTGCTTCCGGACATGCAGGCACGCGCGCGTGTCAGCTGTCTGCCATGCTGCGCTGGGCTGTCGCCGCAGGTATAACGGACGGATGCAAAGGGAGCGTCACTCATCATCTCGCCCTAGCGTAAGAACTGGATCTGATCCACACCAGCTGAGAGGTAAACGAATGCCGCAGCGTGCGGGTCCCGGGGCCGGACGGTCGGCCCCGGCACATGCCATAGCTTTTATGTATCTCTGCATGCTGAGGGGCTTCCATTTTGGATGTGGCTCACCCCAGGTCCCTTTGTGTTATACGCTCCTGGACCATGCATGACGCAAGCTGCGCAGGCGTGGCTTGGCCTGCATGTGAGCCTGTCACTAGGGTCAAAGTGTAGGGCACGCGCCAGCTCTTGGAGTACAGGAGGCCCATGGCTGCGTTATTAGATCATATTGACAGAGCAGGCCTTTCGGCATAGCACTGATGCTGTGGGGCAGCAGCAGGGCTTCGCTACGCAAGGGGCCTGAGCCAGGCAAGCTTTGTCTGTCGCTGCTGCTTGCCTCATAACACATGTGTGATTGGACGCAAGTGCCTTGACATCGTCGGGTATCATTTAGCATGTTAATCATGTAGTTCTGCAGCTCCTCCCTTGCAGATGCCAGCCACAGCCAAAGTGAAACGAGGGGGTCTGTGTCACACACACACCGCCCGGCTCGCAGGATTGAAGTCGTTGCATGCACCGCGTTGCGATGCGGCATTGACTTTGAACCTGATGGTGCCTGACCCGCACGCGCCGATTGATGGATCACCAGCTGCACACAGGGCGCAAAGCCAGGACGACATCTGTGTAAAACACGTTGCACAAGCAACCCCACTCGCTCGCCCTCCTGCTAGACAATGCTGTCCCTGCGCCTGCGGGCCACCCACGGAGAAGGCACAAATGTGGTACCTCCTCAGCTCCGCCACCGGGCGCGATGCATGTCATGCACGCCCAGCCTCGCCTGCCCCCAACCTGATGAAAACCGCTCACTCGTGCACAAACCTCGGCTCAGTCCAGAGGGTGGGCAGGCAATTGCGCCGCTCGCAAAATGACATGTGCAAGTGCTGCCGCCGTCCTGGAGCGCACACTCCCCGCAGCCCCGCGCCCCATGAAGTACCCGCCCTACAGGGCGTACACCCGGCCGCGCAAAGCCTCCCGTGCACCCCGCAGTCTTGTGCAGCGTCAGGTCCGCTGCAGTGGGCCTGCGCAATGCATCAGCCTGGGCACGTATGCACGGGGCCTCAAGGTGTACACCGTCGCGCGCGCGGCCCCGCAGAGCCAGGCGTCCAGGGCCCCTCTCGCACGCGCCCCGGCTGCGATGGGGCGGCCCCACAGCAGCACCGATGGCAGCCGCACGCGCACGCGCACGGCATTCTGCAGCGCGTGTGCGCGCCCTATGGCGGCGCCGCCAGCGCCGCCCGCGCGGGGCGCGCCCGCCGCGGTTCACCAGCCGATGTGGCGCCACGACTCGCCCGCGTAGGTGGCCTCCGAGCCCAGCTCCTCTTCGATGCGCAGCAGCTGGTTGTACTTGGCCAGGCGCTCCGACCTGGCGCCCCAGCAAACCCTCTGCATCAGGACACCAGCACCACTTGGCCAGGCGCTCCGAGCTGGCGCCCCAGCCGCCCGCTGCGTCAGGACACCAGCACCAAAGCCAGCAGGCGCTGGCGCGCCCAGCTGTGTACGGAGTCGAGCCCGCGCCGCCTGTCCGTCCTAAGGAAGGTAGCGTGGTGTTCGCCGCCCGGCTCGCATGCGGCCCCGCCAGCAAGCGCACCCATTGCGCGGCTGCAACCTCCCGGCCGGACCCCGCACTCAGCGAGCGCACGCAGAGGGCCAACCAGCGCCGCCGCCGCATCGAGAGGGGGCGCCCGCCTCGATCCGGCCGGTGACTGGACCCTTTAAAACCTACATGCGCCCGCATGGGGCCGGCCAGCGCCGCGCCCGCACCGGCAGAGGGCGCCCGTCTTGATCTGGCGGTGGCCGGACCTCGAACTTATCAAGCGAACACCCAGGGCCGAGCAGCGCGGCGGCCGCACCGGCAGGGGGCGCCCGTCTTGATCTGCCCGGTCGCCAGGCCGACGGCCAGGTCGGCGATGAAGCTGTCCTCCGTCTCGCCCGAGCGGTGGCTGGTCATCACGCCCCAGCCGGCCTCCTTGGCCATGCGCACCGCCTCGATCGACTCCGTCACCGACCCGATCTGGTTCACCTGCGCGCAGCGCCCCAGGCAACGGTGGAACCTGCAGCGCCTGCCGCCGGCGCGCGCGCTGCATACACACTCGTCCCCCCGCGGGGCAGTGGCCACCTTTGCCGACCGCTCAGCCACCTTTGGCAACCCGGCGGCGTGCCAGCCACATGCTGCTCACTGAGCGCGCGCGGCAGCTCTGCGTGTGCTGCCCATGCGCCTGCCCATGCGTGAGCAGCATGCGCCGCGCATGGCGCCACTTCAGGCTTCCCCAGGCTCGGCCAGGCCGCCGAGCGTCCCACGCCGCCTCTCTCGCTCACAGGCGGCGCGCGGGCTTGGAGCAGGTCAGATTTGCGCGGGTCGAGGCGCGGCGGTGCACAGCGCGGGGCGGCCTGGGCGCCGAGCGCCGGGGCGGCACCTTGAGCAGCAGCGCGTTGCAGGCCTTCTTCTCGATGGCCGTCTGCACGCGCTTCGGGTTGGTCACCAGCAGGTCGTCGCCCACCACCTGCGCCCCGCAGACTCAGGGTTATGGTAGATTTAGGGTAGAGCCGCCGCCCACCACCTGCCCTGCGCGCGCCCCGCCGCCTGCCTCAGCAGCCGCGTCTCAGGCTTCAGGTGCGGCGCGAGGGGCTTCAGCAGCGGCACACGGAGCTCGCTGGCGGGCCGCTCGGCAAGCGCGCGCGCGTAGTGAGGCGAGCGGGCTCTGCAGGCTCCGCGCAGCGGGCCGCGCGGGGGTCGTCGGGGCGCGCCTGGCACACGCCCTCGGCGGTGAACTTGGTGGTGTTGTCCCAATCGTCCTGGTCGAAGGGGTCCTCCACCGAGATGATGGGGTAGTCCGCCGCGATCTTGGTGTACAGCTTCAGCAGGCCCTCCCTGCGCGCCGCGCGCAGCGCAAATCAAACGGCGCCCGGTTCATCGCTTCATTTACAACTTTATATCTCAAAGCACTCTCTGGGCCGTCAAGGGCATGACTCTTCTTACACGGTGCACTGAGGCGGAAGCATGCAGTGGGGCGCTTTCGCGGGCGGCGCAGCAATTGCTTTGCTTACTGTCAGGCGGGCCGCTCCTTACATGCCCAGAAAGTGTCCGGACGCGCCGCTGGGCGCTCGCTGTGCAGGTACTGCAAAGGGACCCCATCGGACGCCCCGCCAGGCGCGCCGCCAACAGTCAGCTTTTCTCCGCATGAAGCCCTCAGTCAAAACTGTTTGTAACGGTGCACTCAGCAACATGTGCTCCCCGAACAGGGCGCAGGCGCTTCAGAGTGGTGAGTGGGCGGGGCTGCGCGGCGGCGCACCCGGACAGCACCTGCGACCCGTCGTTGTCCTTGACCTTGAAGTTGAGGTCGTACTTCTTGTCCTCGGTCATAAACTCGCTGGCCGCCACGTCCATGCCGATCTTCACCTTGCCCTCGTACCCGGCTTGCTGCGCCGCGCCCAAAGACCTCAGGTGGAGCGCACAGTCCCTGCAACCCTGCAGCAGCTGCTGCTGTCCCAGCTCTTCCACGGGCCCTCGCGCAGGATGACGTCCCCCTTGAGCCCCCCGGCCGAGAGCACAGACAGGCTGGGCGCCCAAGCCGGGCACCGGCGGCTCTGCTTGCAGCGCGCGCACGACGCGAGGCAGGCCGCTGCTGCCGCCGATTGCCGACCGCACAAGCCATGCGTCTGCGTGAGTCAGCGCGCCGCGCGGCCTGGGGCGCACCGCGATGGCGGCCACGATGAGGTCCAGGCCCTCGGTGGTCGAGTTGATGCTGGGCGCGAAGCCGCCCTCGTCGCCCACGTTGGTCGCGTCCTGGCCCGCGCGCGCCACTCGCTGTCAGGGTTTATGCGGCGGCCATACCGGGCTGGGGGCGGGTCTGGCAGGCGCGCATTGGCTGCAGATAGCCCTGACCCTGCCCTGCCCTGCCGCCAGCCGATGCGCAACAGATGGCGTGGATCGTGCTCGGCAGGGCAGGGCAGCATGCGCGCGCAGCCTGCCCGCGCCAGGTCCGGACAGCTCGGGCCCCGGGTGCACACGGCACGGAGGCCTCGCCAATTCAGTGGCCGCAGGTGCCACGCAGCGCCCGGCGCGGGCGGCGCGCCTGGCCGTACTTCTTCTTGATGATGCCCTTGAGGTTGTGGTAGACCTCGGAGCCCATCTGCATCGCCACGGTGAACGACGACGCACCGACCGGCAGGATCATAAACTCCTGCAGCCGCACAATGTGGGGTAGGTATATAACCCACACCGCCCCTCACCCGCTCTCCCTCCTTTTCTATTGCCAGGCGCTGCATGGCAGCGCCGCAGGGCGCCCGGCCGCCGGCGCGACCGCCGGGCGCGCGCCGCAAGTCCTGCACAGCCCGGGAGGCACTGTGCATGCAAGGATGCCCTGCGAACGCGGCCGGCAAAGGCGGCCGCAGCCTGTCTGAGGCGCCGGCGCTGCAGCAGACGCCCCATGCACGGGCGGAGACTGTGGCCCGACCCTGGGTGCCGCGCTGCCCGCGCTGAAGCTGAGCGCCCCGCCCCGCCGCTCTGCAGCGCACGGCGTCTGGAACGCTGGCGCGTTTGCAAAGTCCCATCCATCCGCCCGCTTGCCCGCCTGGCCTGCAAACAACAAGCACCCAGCCTGCGCCGCGCCTGCATGGCGAGCGCGTTGCCGGCGTGCGAGCCGCCGTTGATGATGTTGAAGGCGGGCACGGGCAGGATGAGCTTCTTGTTGCCGGCCAGGTCCGACAGGTGCTTGTACAGCGGCACGCCCTTCTCCGCGGCGCCCGCCTGCGCGCCACGCAGCGTTACATTTAGGTGAGGGTGGGGCCCTGTCCAAGCGCCCCGCAGCGCGTCAGCCCGCGGCGCGCGGACAGCGCCGCGCTCCCCGCCCGCGTGGCCGCCACCGGGCGTAAATGCATCGGCGCCCGCCCAGTGATGGCACCGCTCGACAAGTCCGGCCGGAACCCCGGCTCCAGCCCGGCCTCGTGGGCATAGCCGGGCACACTTCTTCGCTTCCAGCAAGGCGCTCCGAAACGCACCACCGCCACTGCTAGTCTGAGCACAATCGAGGCGGCCACTAGATTTCTGGCGTGGGCCTGCAGCACGCCGCGCGCGCCTTGGCGACCGCGAGCGAGATGGCGAGGATGGCGTTGGCGCCGTACTTGCCCTTGTTGTCGGTGCCGTCCAGCTCCATCATCTTGTCGTCCACCTCCTTCTGCTTCGTGGGGTCCATGCCCTGCGCGCGGCCGCGCTCAAGCACGGCGCTGCCGTGGAGGGCCGGCACACCCATCCTTGCATAGCAACCTCCCCTTTGCCTCCGTGTGCGAGAGCGGGTCTTCATTGGGCCTCTGTGCCTCGCGAGCGAGAAGCCGACTCTGCCAGAGCTGTTTCTGAGTGGGAGCTGGCCCTGCACCAGTGTGGCACCATGACCCGGGCAGGGAGGGGGCGGGCGCGGTTGGCAGGGGCGGTGCTCGCTTGGCGGCTGCTTGTAGACACCAGCTGCCACCTGTGCCTCCGGGTAGCCCTCTTTGACATCACAGTGCACGGCAACACGGCCGCGCACCTCCAGCACCGGCCCTAGGTGCTTGTTGACGTTCTCCACAGCCTTACCGACGCCCTTGCCCATCCACGCCCTGCCGCGCGCGCCGCTCAGCGTCACGCTCAGGAGCGACTGCGTCGTGCGAGTGGAGCACTGCCAGGATAAGACCAGGCGCAGGCAGGTGCTACACGCGGCTGTCGCAAGTGCTCGAGCCGCAGGGAGGCATATTAGGGCTGAGCACAGCGGCGCGCACTTGCCGCCATCGCGCAGCTCCACAGCCTCGTAGATGCCGGTGGACGCGCCGGAGGGCACCGCCGCACGGTAGGTGCCCTTGTGCGTCGTGACGTCGCACTCAACGGTGGGGTTGCCGCGGCTGTCGAAGATCTGGCGCCCTATCACCTTGACGATCGCTGACGGCGCCTGCGCCAGCATGTGCTTGCCCTGCACCCCGGGTGTCTCCGGTCAATACACGCAGCGGCGGCTGCCTCCATGGAAGCAATGAAGCGGACGGCCAATGCGCGCTCAGGCGTGCCAGCAGTTTGCTGTGAGCAGCTGCGGCACAAGTCGTCACGGGTTTGGTAAGCTGCCTCAGGCTGCAGAGCAGCGGCTTTTGTCCGGGCGCGCTTTGCGGCATTGACACGGCATGCTCTAGGTCACGGGGTATGGGAGGCGTCACCAGGAAACTAAGCGGCTCGTCAGGCTTGGCCTTGACAACCTCATTTACGCCCTCCTCAATCTTTACGCTCAGGCTGTGCTTGTCCAGGTACTCCTGCACCGCCATGTTTGCCTGGCTGCTCGTGTGTTGGCAGTATGTTGGCAGTCTCTGATGCTTTTCCTGTGGGTCGGCTCTGCTTCCCTCACCGCAAGTGAGGGCCGCTCCTTGGCCATGTGCCGCATTACCCTAGGGTCTGGCCTGCCCTGGCCCTGTAACTGCATCCGGGCCCCTGTGCCAACCTTTAAAGTAAGAGACTTCCTTTCCCATCGCATACACAGGCAGGCAGCCTCATACTGAACAGCCACATGCTTACATTTTCCCGTTGCCCCTCTTCAGACAAAGCCCTGCCGCATCGACATCAGCCTGTCTGACTGCAAGGCAGGTTCAGTGGCACAGCCACATGCAAACTTAGTTTTTTCGCTCTGCTGGGGCTACCCTATCTCGCACACAGCAACTGGCAGGTACACCTGGACATCCTTGGACACATACAATTGCATGCACCGAGCAGTGAATCTTGCAGCGCCTGCCGCATGTACGCATACTGAGTACACACTGATCCCCCATGGCGCACTGGCCGCCTTGACCAACCGTACAGCCACCTTTGGCAACCGCTCACATGCCGGTGACAGGTCAGAACCGCGCACCCTGAAGACATAAGGCTGAACGCCTCACCGCGACCTGCCGCTGCACGGGGCCGATCCCTCCCGGGCTCCCAGTCCTGCGCCGCCGCACCGCTGAGGGTAGCCGCCCTCGCCGCGCCCGCTCCTGCTGCGGCGGCAGCGCCAGGCGCGCACCCGGCCTCGCGCGCTAACCTCAGGACGGCAGGGACGCGGGCCGCATGTCGTCCTCGTCGAAGTCGTCGGGGAAGCGGTTGAAGAAGTCTGCGTCCACCTTCACCTGCGGCGGCGCAGCGCACGACGTGCTGGCAGCCCCCACCATCTTGTCGCGCAGCCACGGCCTGTGGTGCCAGACGGCGCGTCGCCCCGCACTGAATAGGCAGGAAGCTGCGGCCCCGCCCACGCAGCCCGCCTGCCCGCTCGCGCCACCGCCGCCGCCGGCGCGAGAGGTTTGCGCTTGCCATGCGGCTCGGCGGACCAACTGCAGACTGCCTGCAAAGCGGCAGGGCTGCGCGGCTGCTGCGCAGGCCCCGCTTTGCTTGACGGCCAGATCGGTTGCGAGGTCCTGCGGTTTGGGCAGAGCTGGGGCTCGCGCGCCCCCGCGGTGCCCGCTGCGCCGCAACCGCGTCCCCCGGCTGCGCTCAGCATACGTATCCTGGGGAAACATGCCCCGCAGTAAACACAGGTTTGCTCTGACGCCTGCTGTGCTGACCTCTACAGAACGCCCAGTTTCCTGGCGCGTACCAGCGCTTGGCCGTGAGAGGCCCTGTGCGCCTGCTGCTCGGCGCCAAACTTCGCCGGCTGTTTGGTTTTCAACGGCCACTTGAGGCGCAAAACGCGTGGCGACGGCGTCTTCGCACGGGAACCAGTGTCGAACAACCCGGGCGTGTGCGCACCCGCGGCGCCTGGTGGCCAGCGCCAACATCGCCGGCCTCCAGGTCGCGGTCAGTGTCCAGGTCGTAGAAGGACAGCAGCGTCTCGCCCGCATCCTCCACGTCGCGCGCGGGCTGCGCGCCACGCGCGCCGCCGCGCAGGCCCGCCATCAGCTCCACGCCGCCAGCGCGGCCAGGGCCGGCACCCTCCATGTGCTCGGCGCGCCGCGCAGGCGCCGCGAGGCCCTTGGTCTGTAACAGAGTCCTGCGGAAGTTTTCAGCGTGTGCACGAAGAGCGCCCGCTACGAACAGCAGTCGCGGCTTTCCCTGTTTGACGGAGGGACGGGGGGCCTGAGCAGGCTTGGACGCGGCCAGTCTGGCCGGGCCAGACACTCAGACTGGTCCCTGTAGCAAAGCCTGCCAAATTTGGCTGCAGTATGATACAGCCTAAGACGTCTGGGACTGTTGGGGCAGCGCTGGAGCGCCTGTGCGTTGTCCTATTCTGCGCGACCTAACCAGCAGTCACAGGCCAACACTCTGACCAGGGTGATGACCAGGTTGAGACGCGCCCGTCTCTTTCAGTCCTGCGCTGCCGTAGCAGCACAAAAAGGTTGCACGCTCACGAGTAACAACCTCTTATATTGCTAATTGCGGGCGTTCTGTGTGTATTTCTGTGTGCAGCGACTTGGCTGTGAACAGCGAGCAGAGCATCAACACATCTCAGGCTTCTCGCCTCAATATCCTGGCACTGTTGCGACACACCGTAGTGTTGGTAGGCGCTGCTGCCGTTTGTTGCACAGCGCAAACTGGCAGGTTGGACACAACAACCAGGTAGGAACCTGGCGCGACGCGCTGAGCAAAGGCCTTGTGCTGAGTGAGCTTGCACCTTGTAACGGGGAAGCTTACATGCCGCGCGACTTTGCGACAGTGCACCACACACAATGGTGCACTAAACAGTTCGCGCTTGACCGTGCCCGCCTGCCAGCCGCCGGCTGCACCTGCGCTGCAGGGCCGAATTGACCTGCCTCTCTGCGGCCCGTATGCAGGAGTCGAACATGGTGCCAGCAGGCGCCGTACTTGGGCACCTGTAGATGTACAGCGGTTGGAAAAATATTATGGCCCAGCAGCCCGGGCCCCCCCTTGGGCTCTTCACAAGCCCCGGCCGGCCGAGGGTTCACGTGAAAGCAACTGCTTTGCAGCTTGTCTGCTAGGCGTCCAGGCTATCCTCTGACACCCAAACCAGAAAAGTTACACGGCGGGCCGTACTCCACACGCCAGGCGGGTCAGGGGCGTCACCAGTGCGTTCCCGGCCTGCCTTGCTGAGTCAATGCACACACCTAGCTACGCTCCTGCAAGCCCCGGCAGGCGTGACCGGGCAGAGAGCTGCCTCAAGAGCCGCTCACCCTGCTGCTCTGCTGCTTAATCTTGATATATACAATCGGGCGTGCAGGTCCACCGAGCTAGCATGGCGTCCCGTGCGTACCTGTGCGCCGGGTGAGCCCACGTGGGGGCCGCAGCGTAGCGTTAGTAAGGCGTGCTGGGCCGGATTACCCGCTGGGGGAGCTGCAAGCGGCTGGCTGGGACGCGGATGCCAGGGTCGGCGGGGCCGCACTCTGGGGCCCGCTTGGCCGCGCGCTGCTGCCCCGCCAGTGCTGTGCTGCGCCTGGCCTGGCTGCCAGGCGGCCAGTAGCCCTGCGATCGGGCCCCACGTGGGCTGCCTTGTGATCCGGTGTTAGCAGGGGTTTTCAAAGATTGCAGCCCAGCATGCCCTCGTCCTGGGCTGCTTGGAAAGCCTGTGGTCTGCAGCGCTCGCGCCGGCCAACAACTGGCCCTGGCCGGGGCTCGTTGCAGGGGCAGCGCAGTGGCGTGGGTGAAGCCTGAGACGCTTGCTGCGAGCGGCGCAGGCTGGTGCTCGTGCTGGCGGCGGCGACCGGCGTGCGCGCAGAGGTGGAGTACACGGACATGCAGCGGTGGGCGGGCCTGCTCGCGCAGTCGTTCCTGGCGCACAGCGACGACAGGGCGCAAGCGCACACGCAGCTCAACCTGTTCAAGTCGCTGGTGAACGACAAGGTACGCGCCCGCCGCCTGCCCTCTGGCCGCGGCCCGTCGCAGCGCTGCAGGCGTGCGCCCAGGCACGGGAGGGGTACAGCAGGGCGCACGTCGCTGACATTGGCCGGGTGCTGAGGCAAAACCCCACTCGCCCTCCTAGCTTGCGGCCAAAGTGCGACGCCTGAACATTAGGAAAGCGCATTTACAGCATGGCCTGCATGCTGGCCTTTGCCGCAACGCCGTGCGGCAGCCCAACAGCGCATGGCCGCGGGTTTGCACAGGCCGCCCTGCCCAGGCCCTCGCTGACACAGCGTGCGCGCGCGCGCAGCTGTCGCTCGCCGCGGCCGGCAAGGACTTCCACTCGCAGGACATCACGTCCACGCAGTCCGAGCAGTCCGGCGGCGGGTCCGGGGGTGGCACGGCGGCGGCGGCGGCGCCGACGTCGAAGACCTTCCTGGACGGCCTGATCACGGTCAACGATCCCGCGCTGTACGTGGACGGCTCGTCCAAGATCGCCAACGTCATCTCCGGCCTGACCGTGGCCGCCCAGTTCATCTCCTACGCGCCCTGCCTCATCCTGACGCAGCCGTACGGCTTCGGCGTGTTTGCCAACGGCGTCAACATCCAGCCCACGGGCGTCTACGTCGTGCCCACCGCCTTCAACGTGGAGCCGCAGGGTTTCAACGTGGCGCCCACGCTCATCTACGTGGGCCCCGTCGCCAAGAACATCGCGCCCCAGGGCTTCAACGTCGCGCCCGCGCTCATCTCGGTCGCGCCGGTGTACAACTCGGTCGGCACGCCCGGCAAGGACGTGTCCGGCGACCCGCGCATCAAGACGGTCACGCTGCCGCGCGACGGCAACGGCGAGGTGATGGTCACCTACCCGGACGAGGCTGGCTCCGGTGCCGCCAACGCTGACAGCAGCTCCACCACCAGCGCTACGGTGCCGGGGGGTGGCTAGGGCTGCTGCGCTGCTGTCGCTGCTTTTGCGCGCTCTCTGCTGGGTGTTCTGCGCTGTGGGGGTTATGAGGGCGGTCTGTGGAGGCAACGCGCGTGAAGTGACAGCCTCTGCTGTGGGCCCACTAGGCGGGACCTGTTAGGCTAGGCCTGGCCTGCTGGGCCCAGCGCAGGGAGTTTGACGGTTTGGCGCCACGCACTGTGCAAAGACCTGCGCCCACGCTGCTGCTTTCTGCGTTGGTGCTTTGCAAGGCATGCTCACGTCCCAGTCCCTGTCTGGTTGCGCTTGCGTCGCGCTTGCCTGCTTGCGAGGTCCCCCGGAGGTGTTCACCTCAAACGATCTTGGGGCCAGCTCCCCGCTCAGGGCTTTTTGGCATGCACCAAATGCCGTGCAGCTGCGCCGCCCTCTCTGCACACATTTGAGACTGCCGCGAATTGCTGTTTTGCTTCGGCGCTCTCTGTATGTAGCTGTGCTGTAACATACAGGCCTCCGGGCAAGTGCTGCTCCGCTACTCTGTGCCCCTCCTGTGCACATGCTGACTGCAAGGAAGTCACTGCATGCATGCGCTTTCTCCTCATCCTCCCCCAAAGTGTTGCACTTTGCTGTGACACAGATGCAATTGTTACACTGACTTGCTGCCTAAGCTGCGTTTCAGACATGCCACCGACTTGCACAGCCGGCAGAGGCACCAGCATGCCCCCTTGCAGCCTGTGGGAGGTTCGCTCAGCAAACTTCGCTGCAAGCTCCAGCGTACCTGCGGCAGTTCAGCGTCGATCTCCTGTCAAGTTCTAGACAAATGTTTGGCGTAGTCTGCGTATATGCAGCGCGTTGCGGTGCGCCGCCGTTGAGCAGTGCAGTAATGAAGGCGTTGGCCAGCCTGCAAACATGCCATGCATGCTGTGCCATGCATAATGATTTCAGGACCATTGGTCGGCAGGCTGTTCTCTACTACAGTTTCATGCAACACCAGGTGTGCTTCAAGTGACACTAGGTGTGCAATACCAAGGCTTGGTGACCTGGTAGTCGGGTCCCCTTGCAAAGTCACAGGCTGAGCAAGGACCAGGCCAGAAGGTCTGGCCAGGAGTCCTGACATATAATGGCTTTCAGTTTGCGACCGTCCTGCTGTGCAGCCCGTCCTGTTGCAGCCAACCTGTGCAAGCTGTGCAGCCTGTGCTGTAGGTGCAGTCAGGTGACAGCTGGGACAGAGCAGAGCACTACAGGAGTCTGTTGACCACGTGCTGGTAGCAGTGTTGAAATAGCAAAACACAGCGCGCATACTGTGGGCAAGCAACCAGCCTGGCTCTGCCGACCACGCCATACTCGCTATGTGTTTTAGCAGCTCAGTCACATGACACCAGCGAGAGAGAAAGAACATAACAAGCGACCAGCTATGGTGCGGTGCGTAAGATACACGGCAGGTCGCGTCACAGATAAAGAAGTCCTGCACAGTACACTGTGGTCTGCGTAGCGGCTCAAGGGCCTGTTTGCGCACAGTAGCCTGGGCGTTAGCCTGCGCTGGACCTTCTTTGGTGGAGCACATCCTGGACAAACGCGCTGTAAAGGACTCAGCGGCTGTGTGGGGCCCAGGTAACCTGGCGGCCATAATTGCAGGCCCTCTTTGGTCTCTCCAACTGCCGAGAGCCCATGTGGGTGCAAGACGACTCTCACGTGCATTGCATTGCCCGCATACACACACTTATATATAGGCTCATCCCTTCCTGCCGGCCCTGCTGCTGCTCACCGGTGCGGGCCCACGCCGGCCGGGCAATCTCTGCTCAACGGCTCTGGCGTGCCTGCTTGCTGTCGCGGGCGCGTTGCGTTCCTGGCAACCGAGCTGGACCGCTGCGTGCGTGGGAGGACAGGGTGGCGGCGTGGGGAGCCCGCTTGCCGGTAGCTAGATTACAAGATGACATGCCCCAGGGTCACGGGAAGCTTGTCTGCCCCTGCCCTGAGCTTGTGTGTGCAGTGCTGGTATAGTAACATCCTCTGGCGGTGCCCCACGTGGACTGACGCACGGAGCTTGGTTGGCCGCAGGTGAATCGTCTGAAACCCCCGCTCCCGGTGCGTCGCTCGCCTGGCTGTCGTTGGCCAGCCTGCCTTGCGTTGTTTCGGTGGTGGCAGCACGCGCTGGGGGTCCTGGCTCGGCCAGGATCCAGCCTGGGCTGTCCATGGCTAGCCAGCTAGCCAGGGCTTGGTCAGGGCCACTAAGCTCTGCTCAAGTGTGGCGGCTGCCGTGCACTGCTGACCGCCCTCTCCCGCGCGCAGGCGGCCGGCAGCGACAGGGCAGGACGATGAAGGGGTGCGGCGCTGCTCACAATGCGCCTGCGCATGTGTCCTGCCGCCGCGCTCTGCTGCTGGCGTGCCTGCTTGGGGACAGCGTTGGCTACAGGTGCTGCATTGTGGAGACTGGCGCCTGCGGGAGCGCCCGTGGCGCCGGCGCGCGGGGTGCCTGACTTGCGTGTTGCCGCTGCAGGGCTGTCGCCGTCGCCGCGCTGCTGGCGCTTGCGCTGACGCCAGCATATGCGGGCATTCCCAATGTCATGCCAATTGCCCCGGACGGCACGCAGCTGAAGCCCGTGTTCGACCAGTACGCGTCCCTGATCACCAGTGCGGCCCCCGGGCTTTGCGCTGGCTGCACTCTGGCGAAGTTGGCAGGCAATTTGTGCACAAGGCCTGGTCTGGTGCGAGTGCAGGGTGTGAGGGGGTCCCTGCAAGCATGCAGCGCCTGCCTGCTTGGGATAGCCCGGTGTTGTTGGTGAGCCGCTGAGGCCGCAGTGGATGGCGTGCCGGTGGGCGGGGTTGGGGCAGCCCCTGCCAGCGCGGCCGTACGTGGCGGCCCGGGGGGTGGGCGGAGCGGGCGCTGACCAGTCCCGTGCGCGCGCGGCGGCCGCCAGACGTGCTCATGCAGAAGGAGAAGAACCCCGAGAACGCCACCAAGCTGCTGTCCAACCTCGTTGGCGTGGCCGGCGCACACATCGACGCGCTCGACGAGCACGGCTACACCGACAAGTTCCAGAATTTCAAGCAGCCGCAGATCCTGACGGACGTCCTGAACTACACCCACGCGCGCAGCACGCTCCCAGCCTACATACTCGGCTCTAGGTTGTCTGGGGCGCAGCGTGCCCATGCATGCTTTCATGTCGCATGCACCCGCAGCAACCAAGCAGCAGGAGCGCTGACGGCCGGGCCTGCGCCGCGCGCAGGCGATCGGCGACGCGGTGTCCACCTGGCTGCCGGACCACATTGGCTTCGACAAATTTGCGGCCAACTACACGCAGAGCGTCTCGCTGGCGACCACGGCCCTCACCGGCCTGGTGTACGCGCCGTGCATCATCAGCAATCTGCCGACCGGCGCCGCGATCTCGGCGACCGGCATTGCCATCAGCCCGCTCGGCGTGTACATCACGCCCGAAGGCGCCAACATCCAGCCGGAAGGTTTCAAGGCGAGCCCGCGGCCCGCCCTCGCGCTCGCAGGCCCCAACATGCGCCAAGCGCACCAATGCATGCAGGCCGGGCCTCGGTAGGCATGCGCTTGCTGTTACAGCGCATGGATGATGCAGCATTTGGGCATGTGGCCAATATATGCCTGCTCTCTCTGGTGGCATTGCAGATGTTGCTGAGGCAGGCAACATGGCATGCTCCTTGCCCTGCGCGCCGGTGCGGCATCGCACGCGCGCGCTGACCTGCCGCCCCGTACGGCAGGTGCTGCCGAGCATCATCTACATCGGCTCGGGCGGGGAGAACATCCAGCCGCAGGGCGTGAACATCGCGCCCGCGCTCATCTCCATTTCCCCCGTGCACGACCAGATTGGCGCGGCCGGCCTGAACGCCTCGCCGGTCGGCATCTCGGTCGGTGTTGCCGCGGCCGCGCCCGACGAGGCGCAGGGCGCGGGCGGCACCACATCGACCACGCCGCAGACGATGCCCTCCGGCGGCAAGTAGATCGCGGCCTGCGACGGGGCTCACGGCGCCTGCCTGTGCCAAAGATTTCCGCAGCTCTGTTGGGCTGGTCGCATGCGGGCGGGCAGGGATGTTGGGAGGCGTACTGGCCACGCGCGGTCTGCGCATTTTATTGCTTTGCTGCTTCGCGGAGGGTGGGGTGTTTTCCTGTTTTGTCGCGCAGCTGAGCGCGGGGGAGCCTCTTTGCTGCTGCCCTGCCGCTCGGCTGTAAGGGGGGCGGGCTGCGGTGTGCACTCCGCCCCCGGCCGCCACCGCGCGCGCGCGGTCCTTGCCTCCGGCACGCAGAGGCCAGGACGCGCCGGCAGGTGCGGGGCCTGCTGTACATGTGGCCGACAACCAACCAGCAAAACGTGTTTTCCTGTGACTTTGGCCGCACGCTACTGCTTTTGCCAGGTTGTGCTCCACCACGCGCGCTGTTTCCGCCGCCGGTCACCACGTTTTGTCTCAGAGGTTGGTCTGGGTACCAGGGCGCTGTCGCTTTCAGTCTGGGTGTCCAGCTTGCTGAACAGCACTGCAGATGCATGTAAGCAGGCGCATTCTTTGCCACTTTTGCTCCTGGGCCGTTGCCTGACACCGAGAACAGTCACAAACACTCTGCCTGAGCAGCCCGGTGGCGGCAGATATGCAGCCTGCCGTGTTCAGTCGGGCGTGCACCCCAGGACCACCAAACATGTCTCATGCAGCCAAGCAAGCCGGCAGCACTCTCGTCGACATCACATGGCGCATGCATGAGCTTGCCCACCCGCTCTGATTGCTCTGTACAGGGGGTTGCGGGGTTTTTGCTCTGTTCTTACATGCTTCCTGCCAGCTGGAGAGTCATGAAAGCATGGGCACCGCTTGCAGGGTCAAGTGCTATGAAAGATCAACCACTCTGGATGTCTGTCATTTAGCTGTGCCACCCATTAAACTGGTTGGACCCTGGTAGTGGTGCTGCCAGATGGTCTCACACTAGCAGCGCTCAGGCACCTTCAAAGTAGGCTTTCAGGCATGCCAGGATGAGGCCAGCCACCTCTGCTGCTGCACGAATCACACGTGGTGCAACCTAGTAAGAAGAGGTGAGCGCACTCAGCATGCATACGGCAATAGCCTGCGGAGCCACTCTTAAGCACTGAAGGTGCGCTCGACGTACCACAGCACAGCCATGCTCATTGAGGAGCCCTAGAGCCAGGGTCTAGAGTCACATAGAGGCCAGTCGCCTGGCTGATGAGGTGGTAGAAGGGACACAAGGCAAAGCACGAGTTTCGTAAGACACTGACAGCGGAGCTGGCTTGGCAGCTGGCCACATGGCGGCGCAGCTGACCGGCCCGCACGCCTCAACTGCAGGCTGCAGGGACTGGTCCTGCCCGCCCGCCGCGCGCCACACCTGCCGCACAGCGCGCTGGGCCACAGCCGACCAGGCGCGCCTGTTCCGTGACAGCAAAGTTGCTGCCTAGTAGAAACCCCGCCTCATTGCACACTCAAGGCGTCGACACCGTCCGACCTGAGCTGTTTTGGCGCAGGCGCGGCGGCACCACGCACGACTGCACCGGCCCGCAGCAGCGGTGGTCGAGGACACGGGCCGAGGGGAGACGACGCGCAGCGCGCAGCTCTTCCGGTGGCTGGAAGTGCGCTGCCTTGCCGCAGGCGTTCACGCTTGCACTGGCAGTCCGCGCGTCAGTGCCGGGACCATGGGGTGGAGCACTGCTTGAGACATACCTTGCCAATGCCGTGGCGCATGCCAGCAAGCTTCCGACCAACGCGCTGCATGTGGTGGGTCAGGAACACGGCGTTGAGGAGCAGGCTGTGACCGTGCGCGACTTGGAGAGGAGTGGGCAGACGCTGGACGTAACTGTTGCGGCGCGGGCGTTGCAGCAGGGTGCGCTGTTTGCGTTGCCGTGAGCTGCTGGACTCACCAGCTCGGTGGCCTGCTTCTGGGAAACGCGGCAGTACTGACCCCTTGCAAGCTCTGTTGTGCGCAGGCGATGTTGCGTTAAGGATCCCAGAGCACATGATCATCACGCTGGACCGCGTCTTTGAGGACTCGGTGAGCGCTCTGGGGCCCGACGGTGTCGTCCAGGGCGCTGGCCTCATGTCTCTCCACCCTTGGAGCGATAGTGGCGCCCTTGCCGTTGGGTGTCGAGCTCTGCACCTCGACCAGGTAGAAGAGCAAAGTGTGGCTCAGTCTGCGTCCTTGCTCACTGCGTGGGTATTGTGTCCTGCAACAGGCCATGGCGGAGCTGCTGACAACTAATAAGTTGAGCGAGCTGGCGTGCCTGACGCTGTACCTCATGTATGAGAAGAAGAACGGCCGGGAAAGTGTGTGGTACGAGTTTATCAAGGCACGAGGCCCGCACCTACATGCCATCATCCTTTATTACTTTGTGATGCCCTCGCGCGCGCCTCGCTGCCGTCTGAATGCATGTTTGTCTGCTTCCCAGCCACCTCCTCCAGCGCACACACTCAAGTTCAGTGGTGCAGCACCGGTCCGCTGCTGCTGCACCGTCAACGCTGCTCGCACAGGCGTGCGCGTCTCGCGCGCGGCTGACCGCCCGCATGCGGCATCAACCTCTGTCCCCCAACCCCTGTCCGGCGCGCGGCTCGCAGGAGCTGGACCGCATCCAGGCGCGCGGCCAGAGCGGCGCCAAGTCGCCGCTGCTGTGGGACGAGGGCCAGGTGGCCGCGCTGCTGCAGGGCTCGCCGATCGTGGCAGAGGTCGCCGAGCGGCTGCACGTGCGCGCTCGATAGCCTAAGTGCCTGTCAAGGGTTTATGGTCAGGAGCAAGCGAGCCCCGCCGCGCCGCCGGCGTGCCCGAGCGCTCCGGCGCCGCCGTCTGCGGCTCGGGCGCTGTGTGTCTGCGACAGGGCTTGCGTGGCAGGGTGGCACTGTCAAGTGCGGCGTTCGGCAGACCGCGCGCTGGGCTGCAGCGCAGCTTGTGAGCTCGGCGCTGTGGGTCTTGCGACGGGCGCGCGCGTGCGAGCGACCCCACGTGCTCCCGCCGCCGCGCACCGGCTCCGCCGGACCCGGTCGCCGAGGCGGCGGGACGGCGCGCGCAGGGGATCGAGCGGGAGTACGATGAGCTGGACACGGTGTGGTTCATGGCCGGCAGCCTGTTCAGGAACTACCCCTACGACGTGCCCACCGAGGCGTTCTCGCTCCAGATTTTCCGGCAGGCGCGCCCGTGCAGGGCTCCCGCGCAGCGCACCGCCGGCATGCAGGGTTGGCCTGTGAAGACCCGGCGCGCAAGCAAACCATCTCGGCAGTCTGACGCTTGCACCCCAGCCACAGAGCGGACGCAGGCGCCTTCCTGTCCTGCAAGCAAAATAATCTGCATGCAGACGACCTTGAAGCGCATCCGCGGCAGAACGCGGCAGAACGTCAGACGTGGCTGCGCCGCGTCTGACCGGGGGTGCGGACGCGGGCGGCAGGCGTTCGCTGCGGTGCAGGCGAGCGTGGTGCACCTGCAGGGCGTGCCGCTGAGCAAGCGCTTTGCGCTGGTGCCGCTGGGGCCGCCGCTGCTGCCGTACAGCTCCACGTGCAAGGCGCGCGCGGCCCCCGCGGTCTGTTAGGGTAGGGTTAGGGCGTGTATGGAGTGTCTGGGTGTCTGGAGTTGGCACTGCGGGGCCCTGCTGCTTTTGTGTAGAGCAGCCTGCCAGGAGCGCATCTCGCTGTGTAAGCCGCATCTGCAGGGAACTTTTGAGGACCGTCTGCACAGGACGAGCACTTGCTATGCTGTGTCTAGCCTTGAGACTGAATGAAATGAGGAAAGTCATAGAAGGTGGTGCATTGTGCGTTCAAACGAAAATGAAAAGGCTGGCTGCTGTGATTCGCGCGTAGCAGAGTTCCCGGTGGGGCGTGACGCGTGGGCAGCCCATGCAAGCGCCAGAACCATGTGGCTGGGTGCAGGCGATGCTGAGGTACGACGCCATACGATGAAAAGGATTTCGGCTGGGGCGTGAGGCGCGGGCACATGCCAGCGCTGAGCCGCGCTGCCGCGCGCAGGCGATGCTGAAGTACGACGCCAAGGCGCGGGAGGTGCAACTGGTGGCGGACCGCGCGTACGTGCCCGGGGAGCCCGTGTACGCGTGGTGCGGGCCGCAGCCCAACCGGCGGCTGCTGCTCAACTACGCCATCGTGGACGACGACAACCCCTACGGCGCGCGCCCTGCCAAAGGCCGCGCGGCAGGGGCTCGCTTGCAGCGCACCTATGCCCTGCTTCCAGACACATTTGCTTGTAGACAGGCCCACATGGCATGCCCAAGCACCTGGTGTGGAGTGTGGCGGTTGCCGGCCGTGGTGCCTCACTGCAGAGCCAACGATGTCCATAATTGATGTCAATGGTCATAGCATTACTCATGCGTGACCTTGCGCACTGGTGTCACAGCCTCGGTCAGGCTGCTGCCCTCACGCGACCTTGGCGCACAAGTGAGCGCTGTTCTGAGTGTGCCGGCGCGCAGACAAGCTGTCGCTGACGGTGACGCTGCCGATCACGGACCCGCTGTTCACCGTGAAGCGTGTGCTGCTGCAGCAGCACAGCCTGTCCACGCAGCAGCAGTTCCAGCTGGCGCGCGACGGGGTGCGCCGGCCCCCCAGGCGTACCTGCCGCCCGCTCGGCCCGGCCGGGTCGGCGGCGCCGGCGGCGCATCCGGCATGCGCTGGCTGCGGCGCGGCAGTCGCCTCAGGCACTGCAGCTCTGTCTCGACCGACGGGAGACCAGCTTGTGTCTCGATTGTGCTCGTGGTGCTGTTGTGCGTTTCTGATTGCCAGACTGCGTGCGTGATGGAGGTCCTCTAGGCCTTGCGCCCTTGCCACCTGCGCCTCTCGCATGCCTGTAGTCATGTGGGCAGCATGCGTGGCTCGCCTTCATGTCGAGCGCGCCATGCACGCGCGCCCCTGCTGCCTCGCACCGCTGGCGCGGCGCGGCACACAGACCCGCGCCGGCCCCCGCGCGCGCAGGCGCTGCCGGAGATGCTGCTGCCTTTTTTGCGGCTGGCGCACTGCGCGGACGCGGGCGCGCTGCGGCGCGGCGACGCGTTTGCGCCGGCGGGGATCGGCGCGCCGCGGGACTCCGCCGTGGAGGGCGCCGCGGGCGG
>JAABUP010005086.1_pt1 | contig 20567 bp, 25 predicted proteins | sample 5559201 | NCBI WGS metagenome assembly JAABUP01 (sample SAMN10711887, study PRJNA513373) | rock metagenome | isolation source: Antarctica rocks | place: Antarctica
GACGGTTGGGGCTGGTGGGGGCCAGTGGGAGGGGCGGTTGGGGGCAGTGGGGGCCAGTGGGGGCCACTGGAGGGCGCAATGTGATATAGTTAGTCCCCCGTTTACTTTTCCAAGGCCACCAAATGATTGGCACAGTCTTGTCTTGTTTCTTCTCAACTTAGGGTGACAGTGGCAAGCTGTGAGTGTGGCAAGTGCAGGAGAGTCACCTTGAGAGTCTGGTCTGAAGAAGAGGAAGAGGCGGCCAGTAAGTGATCTCTGAAGGTAAGCAGCTCCTGCTCTAGCTCTGGTTTCCGTTCCAGCAGCCGCCCCAACAGGAACCCCTTGACCTCCCCTGGACCCCCCTCAAGCCCTCCAGCCTCCTGCTGTGCCTGCTTTGCTGCTGCTACCTGTTCAAAGGTTAGAAAGTTGGTTGCTATTGTGGTTGCAGTCAATGAATCTGCTCACGCTGTGACAGCCAGCAGTTGTTGCCATCACTCAGCAGCAATCCATTGTGGTTGGCAGCTCCCTGGCTGCGCTGTGTTTCCAACCCCTCTGACCTCCCCCCCTTTCCCCTCTGCCCCTCGCCCCATGCCCAGCCCCCTTGCCTAGCATTTCTTTTCCCTAGTGACATGTTGGGTGTCACACAGCTTCCAACAGTGTATGTGGCTCAAGACAGGATAGGACAGAAGTCTACTGCAAGACCTATGGTCCTAGCCAGCCGCAGCTGCATGCGGCTAATCACGCTCCTGAGGCCTCTCACCATCATGCGTTCAGACATTGTACCTGGGAATCATCCAGGGCGCTATACTCCATATTCTTGATGGCCATTTCAACACCATATCCAGCCAAGTGCAGCACTTCTCCAGTACCCAGTAGGCTGCATGGCCCCAGCTGGGGGCACCCCTCCAGCAGCATGGGTCGCACGGCATACGTTAAGGGCACACCGCCTGCAATCAATGGCCCAGGTCAATAGGAAAGTTTGTGGGCAAAAGGGAAGGTGAATAGGAAGTGTTGTGCGCGAAAGGCAAGGTCAGTGGGGAAGGAGGGGGAGCAAGGCAAAGTGCAGAGGGGTCCTGGCAGACTGCATGAGATCCATTGAAAGACATGCTTCAGCAGCAGTGACTTGACTGCTTATGTCATGGGGTGGCTCCCCTGGAGAGGGTAATGATCAGGATCAGGGGCGCTAGTCAATGGGCAAGGACACTGCAGAAGGGCATGGGGAAATGGAAACTGTGTAACGACTCAGGATGAAGGATGAGAGGAAAAGTGGAGTGTTCCCTGAGGGCCCAGCCCAAAATGATGTAATTGGCAAGACAGCCCACCATCGGCAAGCTATGCACAGTCATCTACTCTAGAGTGTCTGTCAACAGTGAGCAAAGTCAATGGACAAGGTCAGTGGGCAAGGTCAATGGGCAAAGTTGATGGGAAAGGTGAATGGGAAAGGGCAAAGGAAGAGGGCAAACGGGAAAAGGGGAGAAATGTGGGGCATTTGCAAGAGCCCAGAGGACAGGAGAGCTCTAGTTGTGGCCCAAACAGCAGCATGAGCTGCATTGCATGCTGTTATGCAAAAGGCTAGATGAATTACCGCTGCATGATCTTCAGCATGGGGAAAGATCCATACAATGTGTACATACACACGGCTGCAACCTAGCCAGCTCTGAGCAGTTCACTGGCGGCAGCATTCATCACAGTGCGCTTACAGAAAAGCTTGGTTCAAGAGAAGAGAGAGGCGTTTTACGTCCTGTGTCATTGTCAATGGCATGAACAAAACCTGCTGTGTTGATCAGACCAAAAGCTGACCATGCTGTTGTGAGACCATGTGGGCCGGCGTGGGCATGCATTACAATTACAGTATTTAAGGCCAAAGTGCACTAAGCACTACACTTGAGAGCAGATGCCTCCTTGTGATCATACAGGGATTGGAGAAAGGGGGGCAGACCTTGAGTGTACTGCCTTGTGACAGCATCTTTCAGCAGCTTGTGCAGATCTTGGAAGCATGTTGTGCCAGGAGTCCCATACAGCACAGCAGCACTAGCATTGTTGGCATGCCAGATTTTGAAACTGGTCTGAGGGTCGCTGGAGTAGATGTGGTCGAATGCATACAGCTGTGGTTCTGATGATGGTTGCAGCTCCTTCTGAAGGGCTGCTTCTAGCTGCCCTGCCTCTGTGAAAACCTGCCCAGCAAGTTCTACCTGACAGCAGCTGCCCTGCAGCAGGAAAGCAAAGTTGAATCACCCAATGAACACTGCCATGTTTGTGACCAGAAGTTTCCATGAACCTTAAACGCTCTGTAGATAGGACAGGCTGGGGCAATTGCACTCAGCAAGAGCCCGTCTGCTGTCAAGCAAAATGCAGTTTATTGCGCATCTGGTTGACCAGACTTGAAGCTTGTGTGACAGCGGGTGGGTTGTTATTAAGAGGTATGCATTGTAAATCTTTGGCCCTGGGAATGACAGCAGTAGCTCAAGGCAAGGTGGCAAACAGCAGTCAAGCATGGTTTCCTGGTATGCAGCTTGAACATGGAGATTCAGTTGGTGGCCATGTGCAAGCGCATTCACAGGCATCATCTGGGTTGAGAAGGTACCTGAGGTATCTCAGCCAAGTTACGCAGCATCTCAACTTTTGCCGTATACTGTCTTGCTGCCAGTGCCTGCTGCAGGGACATACTCGACCCATTCGACAAGTGCTGACTGGCACTTGCGTAGACTGCACCCCAGCAGCTATCGTCCACTTCATTGTTGGGTTCCTGCCAAGTCTCTATGAAACTCCAAAAGGAATTTGAGTTCTCGCTTGCCTGCAGAGGTGCAAAAAAGGTTGCATGCACAACAAGGGTCAAAGGCATGATGTGTTTGGGGACAATGCCCACAGTATCTGTGACATGCTATAAGCTGACCAGAAATTCTGCGGCCTCAAGCAAAACTGACGTGCCCGGCCACTTGACCCGCAAACTGACGGTAACTCCTTTCGGCTCATCAGCAAACACCGGACGCAGCAAAGCGAGTAGAAGTATAGGCACTGTCCAAATGGTGTTTCTCTGCATCTGTTTAGCACATTTGATCGGAAGCGCCGCGACTCATTCTCTTCACGAGCTAGTTAGTCTGCAGTGATCACACACGATGCTTGGTCGACTCGCTTGGTCGGCTAAGCAATGTCGCTGGTGCAGCAATCAGTTTGGTCTTGACGAGGCGACAGAAACTAACAAAGATACTGTCGACGCGTACGCTAGCAGTCTGCAACTCGCGCGATGTCTCGGAAACCTATCGGACCATGTCCTCAATCATGCCATCATGCATGCCCCAGCTGCCCTTGTGCCCCAGCTGAACTTGCCGGCTACAGGAGGCCAGCCTAAGTCTGTTGTCGGCAGGTGCCTTCCAGATGCTGTCTAAAATGTCGAGCCTGGGCCTATGCATGCCAGTGCATTGCCCCAGGAGTTATTGGCAAGATTTCAATGGCATGCATGCATGCATGCAAAGGCATGCAAACGCCCATTCTGCTGCAACAAGTGTGGGCTGATACCTCGAGACCTGTTGCCCAAAGCAATTCTGTGCTGACCAGCTCAGTTTTAGCGTGGCTTTTGTAGTTCGTAGAGCTTAGAGTGTGTAACATGACAGATTCAGCACTCCTTCATCACATCGCCACAAACGTGACTCTTATTTTGAACACCTCCGAAATTGTATGCTGACTTTCTAGCCATCTCTCAGAAGACAGAAAGTGTTGAGTTGAATTGAACTGGTTGTAATCTGTTCAGCGCTTTGTGTGTGTTGCTACAACAAAGCAGCAGGCAATGCATGTTCTGAACAGTGCTGCAATGTGCACCTTCAGTCATGCAGGGCGGCGTTTAAATTTATACTACACAATACTTCACTCCACATCAGAATCCTGCAAATCAGTGCATTCTTGGGAATGTGTATCTGAAATCAAGAGAACAGAATCAGGCAGAAAACTGTGAAGTCGACTCAGAAGTGACGTCATGAGCTGTACAGAACAATTTGTCAAATACACAGTGCAGCAGCCTAATAGGCAGGCATCAATCGTCAACAACAACAAGTAACATTTGTTTGCAGAAGACTAGCATCACTCAATGGTTTTAGCCATGCTATAGGCCATAGTCACCATCATCTGATACATCCTCATCAGATCCACCCGCTCCATAATCATCATCATCGCTGCTCACCACCTATACAAAATTGCACTCAAAAACAGCATAGAAGCATGTAGAGGATGCAAGTTGCAAGCGAAAGAATCATGCAAAGCAAATGCATGGCCATCAACAATTGCTTCTGTACTGTATAGTCAAAGAGAGTTGACTATGATCTCGTAACACTGGCTTTACAACATTTGCTCAGCATCAGAAGTTCATGCCAACCACCATCATGCAAGTGCAGCAAGGAAGAACAGAAAGTCTGCACAGACCTGGAACTTGTGCGCAGTAGGTGGTTGATGCGTTATACTGCTTGGTGGTTGGTAGGGGGCCACCCTTTGGCTGTGACCCCCTCTACCCCCCAATGCGCTGTGTCGCCCTGGCCCTTTCTTAGAGCCCCTTCCAAAGCCTTGACCTGCAACAAGGCCACAAACACTCTTCAGCTTCCACACTTGCTGACCTGGACTGCTGCTGACACAGTGCTGTCTAGCATGATGCAGCTTTTGGTGTATTTAGCTGACAGCCAGAAACACGGTCTGCGGACTAAATTAGTCACCAGAAACAGAGCACTGCATGATCAGTGATGGGCTAGAAGCGGTGCACATCAGTCCAGGCAAGCATGCTGCTGTCCAAGCGTCAGGTCTGTCACTCAGCAGCAATAGCTGCGCGTTTCTCTGAATCAGCAGTAAAAAAGGCAGCTGCATCAATCAGCTGTGATGCAGAAAAGGTGCAGCCTAAGCTATCGAGAATGGTGCAACTGCCTCAGCTTTTCGACAGCTTATGGGCGAAATGGTGTACCTGGCTTTCTAGGTGGCTTTGAGCCATTGACTGGCAGGCCATTTGGGTGAGCAGGCTGCTGATGCTGTGCCACTTTGGCCAGCACATCCACCTTGCCTTTCAGGATCTTGCACTCCTCTTGGTTGCGATTGCGTAGGTCATACCATTCAAAGCTCTCATCATCGGTGTTGAACTTGTACGTGATGCTGCAAGTCAGAAGACAAGTAAATGGTGAAGCTTTGGCGCAGTCCTGAGGCAACAGATGAGAGAGCCATGGTTGAGGGAGCAAGCAACTGTGAACCAATAGTTGCCAGGTTTCAAAAATTCTGGGGAGTGTGGAAGTCTTGTACTTGCTGGCCAGAACACGTTCTCCAATGCCAAAAAAATTGCCGGCAGCATATATGAGCAAGCACCTTGGTGTCTAGCATGAAGTGCCACACACAAAAACTACGCTGCTGCTCTTTGCTTTGCATAGGTGGTAGCTTGTACAAAGCAGCAAACAACTGTTCATCAACAAGCAGTGTCTGTCTTCATGACCAACACAATGTTGGCCACAGATAGTAGCAAGAACTCACCAGTGCTGCTTGTTCCCTGCACTGTAGTCAGTCACAACACCCTCAAACCAGCCTCCATCCTACACCAAATGAGATTCACATCATTCAGAACAGTTGCAGCTTGTCTGGACTATGTATCTGCAGTCCAGCTTGCTGCCTGAGCTGCAAGCAATGATCAAGCTAGGTGTGTTCACATCTTATAACTCTCATGTTGAGTGCTTGCAATCACACATCTCGCATGCAGATTTGGAGCAGACCTCATTGGTGCAAAAGCAAGGAGCAAGTAAGCAGGACGTAACCATGAGCTACATTGCATTGTTCACATGTTCTGCATCGTGCTTGCCTGACAGGCTCACAAAGATCAGCATAACAAAAGGCTTGAGTGCAATGCAATGCAAGCATGCCTGTCTTGGCATGCATGCAAAGCTGAGGCACACCTCAGGCCAGAGCCGCTTGACACGCATCCCTATGTAGGGATCCAGCCTGCAACCTTGTGCAATCTCATCCTCTGTCAATTGCCGCATCTGCTGCTGTGTCGGCTGAGGGGGTTCATAGGCAGGGGCAGCATGAGAAATGCTGGGCTCTAGTCGCTCCTGTTGCCAGAAAGCAGACAGCTTACATGATCTGCGATGTTCTTGCCATTGCTTATGGTGGATCGTTGTGTCCATGCACAGTGACATGCTGTCACCACTACTCTGGTGGGGGCATTCTTTGCCCGCCTTGCAGCCTTGTTAGCATTGCGTATGGACCAGAATGCTGTGCTTGGGCACCAGTTGGACAATGCATGCTATTTTACATACATGCGTGCATGCATGTATGCATGCCATTTGCAAAATGCATTGCCATTTGCAAATGGCATGCATAAGAACTGTGCTGGAGTTGGTTTCATGAGCCCTGGCAAAAACATTCTCAGCAAGATCTTGTGCACGTACTTTGCATGCATGCATGCATTGTGTCATGGTGTGTACACAATAACTTTACCTTTCGCTTCTTAGCCTTGATGGGCCCAGCAACAGCTGCTGCCAGTCTACTGGAAGGGCCCATGTTGGCACTACCTTGGGCCTTGATCTTTTGCTTTGCCAGCTCCACCTTGTCAGCAACAGTACTCCTGGCTGAGCCAGATGGCAAAGCTCCTGACCCTGCCCTTGCAAACGGCTGCTCAGCACCATACTGGTCAGATTGATGTCCATGCTTTCTGTGCTTGGGTGAGGACTGCTCATATGCATGAGGCTGGTTGTGTGAGCTCTTATGCCTGCAACCACATATAGTGCACTGCTCAGGTCATGAGTACTCCTCAACTGTGTGATGCTGTTGCAGACTTTCCGTGGACCAGGTGACCACACAGTGGTTTTTTGCAGTGCACAGTGAGGTTGAGCATGCATGCTATGTCTTACTTCTTCCTGGGGCGCTCTGTGTTTGTCATAACAGCCTCGAGAATCTCCTCGTGGACATCATCCACTATGCCAAACTCGTTACGCAACCCAGTGATCAACAGCTCAGTAGCCTGTTGCAGCAAACCAGAAACTTCAGGTGCTGCACCCCATGAATGGCCAGCTTGTATCTCCGGTAGAGTTCGTCGATCGGAGCTGAGCGAGCAACATACCCATTGGCGAGGGTAAGGCAAGCATCTCAAAACTTTAGCATATGCTTCTTCTCTCAAATCTGTCAGCCTGTTCTGCACATCCACCATGGCAGCACCGAGTTGCCTCGCCAAGAAGGCTGTCAGGTGTTTGTATCAGAACTCGGCCGCCGTCGGCAATCGAGAGGAATTGAGCAGCGCGCTGCTTTCGCTCAAGTGCAACAACTGGCATGCACAGTCTGGTTTTGCCTTTGGAAAGCTCAATTCACTACACCAAAAACATGGCTATACTGCAGCCTTGCAGATGTCGCAGAATGAATCTTTGGGACAGTCAAGTCTCACGAAGACAGAGCAAAGTCTACAATAGGTCACAACATCAAATTGTACAAGCAAGGTCAGCTGCAGGCAAGCTGCTTGATCTGGCCAGATCCTAATACATGTATCAAACGATGCTGCAGCAGCGTAGCGCAAGTGACAAGCTTTGTTCAGAGATTCGGGTGATTGCAGGTGCAAAGTTCGAGATGCAGGAACATGGGTCGTATGAGGATTTGCTGAATCCCGATGCATCAACACTTTTCGCATGATTGAAGATTTTATGTCACCTTTATGCATATGTTTTCGCCTGATACAGACACACGCACACAACTATTTGCATAGCTTGCATGGTACATGCATATTTGTCTGAGCTGGCACCCACGTCAGAAGGTATTAGTCTTTCGAAGCGCAAGGCTCGGCAGATTTGCGTGCAAGAAGCGACACTTTTGCGTTTGCCACGATAAAACCATTGCGAGGTTTTGCGGGATCTAACCAGCAGCTTGCACAGACTCAAGCCACAAGTGCCTGACGACGTTTGAGTTGGCATCGTTCCCTGTTGCCAAGACAGTCGTCTGTTCCACAGTTTGCTGGAGTCTAGCAAGTCTCTTAGAGCTCGTGCTTGTGTATCTTGTTTCCAATACATAGCTTGCAACCGCCTGTGCTTTCGTGTCGTGCTATTGTCGACCTCCGACGCTGTCGGTGCTCCAGCCAAAGCTCATGCGCTTGACGAGGTCCGCCAACGCCGACTTGTTCCAGCATTTGTATTGTAATTGACAACATGCATTGGAACAAGCAGGCTTTCGCTCAGCTTGCAACTTGTATGCATGCGTGCATGTAAACACTGATCAAGGCTCTTTCTGCAGAGAGCGCTTCTCCAGTTCTTGAGACAACAAATACCTTCTTTTCCAAGAGACTGCCAATCTTTGGTTGTCCAGCAGTTCTCCCATGGGCAATCGAATCCCACGTATCTGCTCAAGGCAAGCACCTGTCCAGCAAGCGAGACTATTTTGCAAACGCTCACTATAGCTTGACCAATGGCCTGCTTGACATCTCATCACACTCTGCACACTGTCAGCAATCACACTGTGTGTAGCACCTGCCTGGCAAGAATTTGCACTTATATGCAGGCCGACAGCACCCAGTACGTGCTGCGCAAGAAGCCACCCGGCAAGGTGCTGGCCTCGGCACATGCCGTGGAGCGTGAGTTTCAAGTGCTGGCAGCTCTGAAAGACACACCTGTGCCTGTCCCCAAAGCCTTGTGTCTCTGCCAAGATGCAGCAGTGATCGGAACCCCTTTTTATGTAATGGAGCATGTGCAGGCAAGTTTCCATTGCATCCCATTTTGCAGTGATGCCTGTGCGGCCAAATGCGAGCAACTGCAACACATAGGCATATGTTGCACAAGAGATTGGTTTAAACACAGCACCTACATGATCTGCAGTGTGGTAATCATCAAATACATGCGCTATGCAAGTGCATGTTCAGTCCAAGTCAGTGCCTGTAACTGTTGGACTATCATCTGTCACCCAGACCCTGACTTTGTCATTGCCCAATTGCAGGGCCGCATCTTTGTTGAGCCAACCCTGCCAGAACTCTCACCTCCAGAGCGTGCTGCAGCATACAGACAGCAGGCTGTCACCTTAGCAGCACTGCACTCTGTCAGGCCTGAGCAAGTCAACCTGCAGCGGTATGGCAGACCAGCTGGCTACTGTGCTCGCCAGGTGATGTGATGTGCTGCTGGCCACCTTTTCACTAGACTCATCAGCGCCAACGCTTCTACCAAGGCTGTCATGATACTCCTGCCCACGCCCCAAGTCCCCAGTTACAGTTTCAGCTGTATACAGTATACTGCCAAGGACAAAATGCATTCTTGCGCAGCACATACAACGCTACCATGCTGGCTCAACCACAGCTGTCAGGTCTGCAGTGCAGACTGAAGGTGCATGACACAGAGCATGTGCAGAGACCACATTAATACAGGCAGCCTGCATGTAGGTGTGGCGTTGGTCTCAGCAGTACCAGGCACAGCTGACTGGTCAAGCTTTGCCTGAGATGATGGAGCTCATAGACTGGCTCAAGAACCACATCCCTGCTGACGACAGCGACCCTTCTGTTGGCCGCATCTCACATGGCGACTACAGGTCTGTCTTCTGTGTTCACCATCTGCAGCTGCTATGTGTGTTGTTGAAATTCATGATGCAAAGAAGATGCTGAGACCGAGCAGACTTGTCCTGCATCAGCAATCATGATGACTCTCTGTTGGCAAGCATCTTCCTCAAGAGCTTTTTCATTGTGGTCATTGTGGTCTGCGCTAGGTTCAAATCATTGTCAAGTTGCATGCAGCATTTGTCTGCAGAGAACCTGCACACTGTATCATTGCATCAGCCAACTTTGACCACAAACAGCGCATGTATCCTTGCAAGAGCTTGACGATCATTGCTGCCATTGTCCAGTGCAATGCTCTGTCTTGAGAGCTATCGTGCTTCAACACCACACTTGTGACACCCAGCATATTGCGTATACAGGATTGATAACCTGATATACGCCCCAGACACCACTGAGCGTGTCTTGGCACTGCTTGACTGGGAGCTGTCAACCCTAGGTTACCCTTTGGCAGACCTAGCCTACAGTGCCATGTGCTACCACTTCCCCTCCAGCGACAAGACGGGGGTGCGGGGCCTTCCCAGACCCTTACCTGAAGGTGCATTCCTGAACATGGCACATTGTTTTCATGCAGTCAGCAGTTATGGTCCACTGTGTAGATGCCTGCTGTGTGTGCCCCAGCAATGGCTCGCCTGTATGCCAGAGCAAAATCTGGTGCTGTGTGCGTATCAGCATAATGTTTTGTGGTACGAGGCACTTCAGCATAATGTCTACCATGCCTTTAGCGACTCTCTGCATGCTGGTCACATCGCCCGTGCAGAGCACATTCATGTGTCTGTCCCTGTGTGCACAGAAACAACACCAACCGATGCGCAATGGGATTATCAGTGGGTAAGGAGCAGCTGCGTATGTGATTGCCAGCATGCCAAAAGTCAGAATGTCTCTTCACCTGTAGGTATTCCAACTGAGGCGGAGTACATCCAGATGTACTGCCAAGCCAGGGGCATTGGCGTGCCAGACCCCACCACCTATGCATTCTGCCAGGCCCTGTCAATGTTCAGGATTGCTGCTATCCTGGCTGGGGTGGGCGCCCGTGCTCAGCAGGGCAATGCCTCTTCCAAGCATGCTGCTCAGGTTAGTGAAGTAACAGCAAGCGTGAAAAGTACATTCTGCTTGTCTGGCCTTATAGCTTGCCTACTGCATGACAAAGTTGAAAACAAGTATTGTATGCTCAAAGCCCCAGCAGACACTTGATGCTGTTTGCATGAGCCCTTCAGTGGCCTCATGCTCTGGAAGCTTGGCCACAGGACGTGCACACAATCAAACCACGCAGACTCCATTGCCTCACCTATGAGAGTCAACTATCTGCTGATCAGCTGATTGATCTGAAGGCGTGTGGTGCAGGTTGGTGCTCCTGAAGTGGTTGCAGGCATTGCTCAGCGAGCTCTACATGTCATTCATGAGGCAGCACAGGTCACTCATGCTCAGAGCCACAGCTCAAGCTCCAACTCCGCCTCCAACAGCCAGGGGGCCGGCAGCATGGGTGGGGGTACCTCAGCCATCTACTCACAGGGGCCCAGCCAGGGGGGCACCCAGGGCCATGACAACAGCAACTCACAGGCAGATGCAAGCACGCCTGCTATGCCTAGCATGAGCGGCACTAGCACTGCCACTAGTTACGCAGACAGCTCAAAGCACAGGTCTTTGTCTGGCAGGGGTGAGTCAGACAGGGGGGGTATCAGCAGCAACCCCACCTCCAGTCAGCAGGGTTCAGGCAACATGGGTGGGGGTAGCTCTGCTATCTACTCTCAGGGTCCCAGCAAGGGTGACAATGGCAATGACAAGAAGGTCAGCCCTTTGATTTAGCCTGACAGTGAAGCATGTGAGTTTGCAGCCAATCCGGACATCCACTTTCCGCACTTGTCACAGCATCGCCCCTATTGCGGCACAATATCAAGACTCAATGCAAGCTGATCTATGTGTCTTGACACATTAGGCTCCATTGTCACATGGCTTCTGCTGACCGGGTGGTACACTGAGTGCCAAAACAGGCACTCTTATACAGAGAGCTACCCAGGGCTGTGCATATCTGACCTTAGCAGAAGATCCACATCTAATGCATGATTGCATGACTACTGAGTGGGCTCCTTAGTTTGTGCCCGATGCATTTAGATGTGAGTATGCATCCATGCCACCATGCCTGCAGGAGAAGGCTGTCAGTGCAGGCTGTGTTGCTGTCTCACAGCTTCTGCAGTCTCAATGTTTGGCATACCTCATTGTTTGGCATGCCTCAATGTTTGGCATGCCTCATTTTTTAGCATGTGTGTTGTGAGTTGCAGGGTGATGATGACACCCCAGCAATGCCCAGCATGAGCGGCACCACCACTGCATCCACGTACTCAGACAGCAAGCAGCACCCTTCCTTATCAGGCAGGGGCAAATCATCACCCACCTCAACAAGCGCCAGCTCAGCGTACGACCACCCATCCAAGGGTGCTGCTCAGGACAAGATCGAGAGCAGAGAGAAAGCACGCAAGACAGGTGGAGCTTCCTCACCATCCAAGGGCGCTAGCTCTGAAACCAGTGCCGGTAGCGTGAGTCAGGAGGATAAAGACAACATGGGTGGGGGCAGTTCTGCTATCTACTCACAAGGTCCAAGAGAATCAGGTGGCCCTGCGCAAGGTGGCAACACAGAGTCACAGGGAGACGCAAGCATGCCTGCTATGCCCAGCATGAGCGGCACCAGCACTGCCACCAGCTACTCAGACAGCTCAAAGCACAGATCACTGACTGGCAAGGGTGGGTCAAGCAAGGGTGGGGTCACCAGCAACCCCACATCCAGCTTCCAGGGCTCAGATGAGGGGTCAGACAACATGGGCGGGGGAAGCTCAGCCATCTATTCTCAAGGGCCCAGGCAGGGGGGTGGCAGCAGCAGCAGGGACTCTGCCGGTGATGCAAGCACACCTGCTATGCCCAGCATGAGTGGGAGCAGTGCTGCAAGCATCTATGCTCAGCGCTCTGGCAACAGAGCATTGTCAGACAGCACTGCATCTGGCTGTGGCCATGCTAGCAGTGGCAGTAGTGGCAATAGCAGTGGCAGCAGTGGTCAGGGCAGCAGCAGTGGCAATCATGACAGGAGTGGCAGTGCCAAGGCAGGCTCAGACCATATCTTAGGTGTGCGCCAGACCTGTTGCTGACCTGTGCTTGACGGGCTGCAACGCACTGCAATGTGCTGCATGAATCTGTATGCCGGCTTTTCTTCATGAGTATTGTACAGGTCGCCAGCTAGCAACGCTAGGGTGCTGTCTGGTTTGTCCATCTCACGCTGTAGTCTAGCTGTAGTTACAAATATGTCTTGCCAGTGATGCAGCGCACCCTGGGTATTGTGCAACTGAGCTCAGGCACACAGAAGCATTTTTTTACTGCTGGACAATCAGTTTGCAATTTGAGATTGTGCCACAGCACACATATTTGGACCAGTGTTGCTGTGCTGAAGCTGTGCATCAACCAATGTACGAGTACAGCAACATTTGACAACCCCACCAAGCCCAAGGGGTGCATGCAGGGGTGCCCTCTGAGGGCCAGCCGGCAGGTTCTGCCAACCTAGGGTTTGACCCTCCACCTAGGGTTCAGAAGCTAGTAGCCCACCTCAAGCAGTTCATGGATGAACACATCTATCCGTCTGAGCATACACTCGAGGCCCATGCTGCTGACCCCAAGACCAAGTGGACCATACACCCCAGAATGGAGGAGCTAAAGGTGCAGTGTCAACACACATGCCTTACCGGCACTTCTGCCTAAATGCTACAGTTCCTGGCAATCTTTACCACATGAACTGCATTGATCAACTGTGTAAGCTTCGTGTACAAGCGGTGGAAGGCAGACACATGTAGGGCTCAGTGACAGCAGGTTTTGTTAATGCGACATTCAAGATTGGGCATCCACGATAATATGTTGTGCACCATGGTCCACCTTACACAGGTTGCTGCTTCTGCCTATTGCGAATCAATCAACCACGTGTCTGCCCAAGTGTTGCATCAAGAGCGTTCCTCACTGGTAGCCACTGCCTGACTACATCCCTGCCAGTGTCCAAGATGTGCAGCCTGTGTTGACATCAGTATCCCTGAGCAAAAGAGCATCGAGATGTCAGCCAGATCGTTTGTCTGTTAGCATTCTTTTGGCAGCATACACACTGACAAACACACTTTGACCAATATCTTGCTGCTCCCGTGGTCAGATATATTCCATTACAGGCGCCTGTTACACTCTTGGCATAACAGCTACATACAGAATACACACGCTGTGATGAAAGTACTACAATACACATGACTGGTCGTGATGCAGGCAGCTGCAAGGCTGCCTCAAGCGCAAGGCCTGCAGAGAGCTCACCTGACCCAGCAGCCACAGCAGCAGACCAAAAACTCACAAACCTTGAACTATCAAACTTTAGCTATGCCAAGATCAGCAGAATAAGAAACAGGGAAAAGATATTCCCATGATGGCTGTATCTACTATAGTGTGTCTGCAGGCAAAGGCACGCGCTGAGGGACTCTGGAACCTGTGGCTGCCTGCTGACATGGCTGCCAAGATTGCTCATCTGAGGGAGAAGGTCCCTGAGGCTGAGCGCCACCTGCTCATCGGCCCCGGCCTCAGCAACCTGGAGTACGCTTTCCTGAGTGAGGTCATGGGCCGCAGTGCCATTGGCTCAGAGGTCTTCAACTGCTCAGCCCCTGACACCGGCAACATGGAGGTCAGCACAATGTTCTTGCCTGTCTGCTCATGCACACACATAGTCTCTGTCCTTGCCTGTCTGTTCACACACATACATAGTCTCTGTCTGTCTGCTCATGCACATACATAGCTTCTGTCCTTGTTTGTCTATTCAACACACCAAGTCTCTGTCCTTGTTTGTCTACTCACACACAACATTTCTGTCCTTGTTTGTCTATTCATGCAGAAAGGCTGTGCCCGTGTTTGTCTGCTCACACACATACAAAGTTTCTGGGGTTCTCCAAGTAGCCATGCATTCCACTCATTATCATCTAACCTGAGTGTATCAAGCATGCTGTTCTGCATTCAATTGTTCACCTGATGATTTGTGCACTCACTCTCTTGCCAGCAAACATGCTCACACTCTCGCCAGTGGACCCACTCACTTACTCATCCACCCACTCACTCACTCACTCACTCACTCACTCACTCACTCACTCACTCACTCACTCACTCACTCACTCACTCACTCACTCAAGACATGCATTCATCAAGGGTATAGGCAGTATACGATATGGACTGTGTGTGGGTCATAAGTCACAGCATATGACTCGTGTTGATATGCGTTTGTGTTTGCAGGTACTGTCAAGGTATGGGAGCCGAGCGCAGCAGGAGCGCTGGCTGCTTCCTTTGCTACAGGGCAAGATCAGGTCCTGCTTTGCCATGACAGAGCCCCAAGTGGCTTCTTCTGACGCTACCAACATCCAGTCAGTCATCCGCAGGTGATACCTGGTTGTACATGACACACATGTTGAGTCTTTGCAATGCGCCAGAATGTGCCGTCACAGACAAGAGTTTCTGAATGCCAGTACAAAGAAGGCTGTACTGGCTAAATGCTGCTCTTCATTCCACTAAGGTGGGTCGGACTGGTTGTTGCTGTACAAGGCAGCAGCATGGGCAGTACAAGTGGTCCATCTGACCTTGTTGCTTGTGATGACGGAGAGATGCATTCTGCAACATACTGCCCAGCAGCTGCAGTGCAGGTCTCTACCTCAAGCCTAATCTAAGCAGGCAATCAACCGTGCAACACATCCCTAGTTACTTTCAAAAAGAGTCTGACCAACATGTTGCTTGCTTCACCAACAGTCGTAGAGCAAAGCCAGCTGCTTTGCTGAGACCATCACAGACAAATCTGGGCAGCATGGCATGCAGAGATGGTGACAGTTACATTGTGAACGGGCACAAGTGGTGGACCAGCGGTGCGCCAGATCCGCGCTGCAAGATTGCCATCTTCATGGGCAAGACCGACACATCGGCCACCACCTACAAGCAGCAGAGCATGATCCTGGTGCCCATGGACGCACCTGGTGTGCATGTCATTCGCCCCCTGCGTGTGTACGGCTATGATGATGCGCCTCATGGGCATGCTGAGGTCATGTTCAAGGTAGGCTTGAAATGCAAAGAAAAGAAGAGACCACACTTTTTGGCGACAGGTTTGTGAGAAGTCAAGTATCATACCGAGCAGGTAGGCTTGCTCATATTGAGTGACATGCTGCAACAGCCCCTCATATACAGGCCTCAGGTCATGTGTAAGGTTGGCTTGCTGCTGTTGAGTGACTTGCTGCAACAGCTGCTCATGTCCATGCCTGAGGTCATGTGTGAGGCTTGCTGCTGTTCAGTGACTTGCTGTGTCGCCATGCTGAGGTCATATTCAAGCTGGGCTTGCCTCTGGTCCGAGCTCTGCCGTTGTCGGCAGACGCAGAGTGACTGCTGTAAGCTGTGCTAGTAGCTGTCAGTGTTGGAACCGCAATACTACACGCTCCAAAACCGCTCCTTGTGGTTTGCTTCGAGTGACCAAGTATGGTAGTGGGAGTGATGTTGTTGACCGGTCAGCTGAAAGCTTTGTCATTCAAGGCCAGGACAGGCTGAACAGTAAAGCTTTCAGCTGGTCTGGATGAACAACAGCACTCCTACTATCATACCTATTTACTATGAGCAAGCCACAAGTGTTTCAATCTGCTGTTGCTGTTGGTGCACATATTGATGGCATACGCATGGTCGCACAAATGTGGGTATCGGGATGGCTTTAAGTGGGGTATGTGGGGTGACGCATCATCTTGGTGTGAGTGGTTGCAACCGTGTACATCTGCTTGGCTGTCTGTTGCAATGTACACCTGCTCAATGAAGAGGTTTGATTGCAGCACGCTCCTGTATGACGAGGCTGCAGAGTGTAGCTTTTGCAACAGGTTGCCTGTAATGTTGCTGGCCTGCTGAGATGTCATTACTACAGCTGTTGGGCCTACGTGTTGCACAATGTGCACAGGTGCTCCCCACACAAGTGCAAAGCTGCACATATCTTGCTTTATAAACTGTTAAAAGTTGGAAAGTGTGCAGGATGTAAGGGTGCCAGCAAGCAACATATGGCTAGGGGAGGGCAGAGGCTTTGAGATTGCCCAGGGCAGGCTGGGACCTGGCCGCCTTCACCACTGCATGAGGGCTGTTGGTCAGCTCCCTGCCCTGTGTGCATGACTCATGCATATGCCATGTGCCACTCAGACACCGGTTACAATTGTAATGTGGTGTCGTTGTGGCTGCTAGCTGACATATGGACTTGACAGACAGGAAACTAGCAGCTCCCAGACAGTTTCATTGAGCTGACAATGCAAGCTGCAACTTTGCTTGTACTGCAGCAGCAACTCAGCTTTACAGTTGCCTTGCATTAAAGTAAGACAGGAATTTGTCCAACATGCAAAGAAGTGCATGCTACTGACACTACGTTGGAATGTATGGCTGTAGCTTGTGTGCATCTGTTTGTATGCTGCGTTCTTACAGACTATGATGGTAGCTTGCACTTGGCCCAGCTTTCTCTCCTTGTGTCCAACACATATTTTGAGACACTTGTTTGTGGCTTATAGGCATGGGGGAGCGTGCTTTGGAGCTGATGGGCAAACGTGCCCTTGACAGGGTTGCCTTCAAGAAGCTAGTTGCCCAGCATGGCGCCTTCCAGTAAGTCTCAGTCACACATCCTGACTGCTGCGCTGCCCAGAAGCAAGATGCATCTTGCTTCAGTGTGTGTTGTTGTTTGCACCCATGCACAGGCATGTCTGCAGCTATTTCATCTGATGCAAGCTAGGGACCACCATGATATCTTGCATCAGGAACTACAGCACTGCAACAATGCAGAGGGAAACCTGGGTTTATGGCTTTCGCAGATGTGCCCTTGTTATGCATGCCTGATACCGGTGCCACTCCATGTTGTTGTCTGTGCAGGTCAGACTATGCCAGGTGCCGCATTGAGCTGTCTGCTGCACGTCTGACAGTGCTAGCTGCAGCACATGCTCTGGACAAGCACGGCAACAAGAAGGCCCGAGGGCAGATTGCTGCTGCCAAGGTGTATGCCCCCAATGTGGTTCTACGGGTCATAGATGCAGCCATCCAGGTAACCAATGCTAACTTGGTTTCTGGTGCAGTCTGCCATGTGTCATGCACATTGTGTGGACAAGCAATGATGGGGCAGCATTGCCACCCTTATGGATGGCGTTGCCCTCTTGACTACTTGTAAACCCTCTTGCCCCTCTCAAGCATTGCAAACTGGTTGTTCTGGTCAAAGCTCAGCTTGTTACTGTATGATCAGCCTGTTCTGACAGGTTTGAACATGCTGTTGACATGCAGTAACAGCTTGCTGCGTGAAGCTTCCAATGTGAACTACACCAGCATCATGTTGAGTTGCTGTGTTTACATGGCGCAATGGTTACTGTGCAGGTGCATGGAGGAGCTGGCGTGTGTGATGACTTTCCCTTGGCTGCCTTGTGGAGTGGTGCTCGCACCCTAAGGCTTGCAGACGGACCTGATGATGTTCACCTGGTCTCCATTGCCAAACTGGAGCTTGCTAAGCTTTCAAAGTTGTAGACAGGCGTACAATGTCAGCAATCTTCAGCACTGGTCTGATTGTGAGGCTTTTGAACTGAGGAGTAAACTGTAATAGCAAAGGGTTGTACAAAGGGCCTTGTCAAACAAATTGTGCTAGGACACTGTGGTCATGTGCTGGAGAGACAACTGTAAATTCACAAAAGTACACTGTAGACATAGGTTTGAAGCAGCAGACATATACACAAATGTTGTACAGCATAAAACATCCAAAACCAAAACCTGTTCACAGTTTGTAAATGGTTTATGTAATTACTAAGCTAGCATGCAAGCAAAACATGGACAACATACATGACTTGGCTTTGTCACTGTATGTTGAGGGACTGGAGCCTCTAATTCTTCCTTGCAAATTCAGCAGCCAAAGCTGACCAAACATGCAGCAGCTTCTGTCACATCAGTGCTCAATGCCTCTCTGCATGCGCACAAAGTAACGAGACTGCCTGTGAGTTCTGAAGTGATTGACGGCAGCCTGTCAACAGAGAACAGCAACATCACTAAAGAGACTGCATGCTACACATGAACATACCTGATGGAAGCAGATCTTGTCAAGTTGTGACTTGGCAAGTCAAACAGGGTAGCCAGTTGAGGCCTATCATGCCGTTCTAGTTTTGCTGCAAGCTGTTGAATAATGTAGAGCGCCTGCTCATCCTCAGATTTATTTCTGTTCAAATGCCTTGGAGGAACATCACATTTCAAGCTTGCTCCGCTTTGTTGCTGAGGCCTGCTGCTGCCGAAGAGGTTGAGTTTGCCAGCACCTTCCTTGCCTGTAGACTCGCCATCTTCCTCAACAAACCTCTTGGGGGGACACCGTCGCCGTTTGGCTCGAGGCTGGTCTGTGTCTTCCTCTGACATTCTACTTAGTCACTGTGAGGAGGTGAGTCAGTCTGCCAGACCTGCTCACTGGCCTACAGCATGCAGCGTCGTTTGTCTTTGGAGAGTCTCGCTGATGCAACAAGAAAGTGGACATGAAGTGCGTGTGACGACAGTCACGGCCAAACAGCAGCTACCAGTCAAGATCAGTGTCAGAAAGTAACTTTGCCAGGTCCACCCCACCTGAATCAATACAAACGGGATGATTTGGCGTTGACTGCCTGCTGATGAATGAAACGTCCCTTAACAGGATCGGCACCGCTTGCTGGGCCTGTCAAACGCGAAACACGCCCTGAAGCAGTTAGGTCAAGCTTGACCTGATCGCAGCAACTTGCCCTGGGGTGCGTTTGCGGTCACGGACGTGTTGAACGGTATCAGAGGAAAACTGTGGCAGGCAGAATGGCAAGAGAGATGTGTCTGCTCTGCGGATTGTAGCTGTTGATCTTTGTGCAGTCTCTGCTTGGAAACCAAAATTCGTGTTCGGGAAATGAGTTGGGCCAGATTACCTGCAACGCATGCATTTGTCAACGCTGATGGCAGGCTTGAAATGTAAAATTTTCTGGAGCCTGCATGTTCAATGCTGAGAGCATGGTGTTGCTTTCCCTGCTGCTGCTGCTGCTGCTGCTGAAACCTGCAGGTTTCACGAGCTGGCATCACGACACTTGTCCAAACCTGTGCAAACTTTGTTTTGACCAGATGCTTATTTGAGAGCCAGTGTGCAAACACACTAAACCTGGTGACAAATTTGAAGGCCACGCCAACAATTATGTGATGTGCAGCATATACTGAATGGCGTTTGTGCAGTATTTGCTTACATGACTTTGGCACCTGTAATTACACAAATTTGTGATCTATGTCAGTTCTGTTGCAGCATGTACTGATCAGTCATGACTCCCTTTCAAGTAAGCTTGGCGGCAGGCATGTAGTGCATCAGTCAGCTATCACAAATGATTTCTAGGCACGCCCACTACATCTCCTTGCACAGCACTTGAGCATTCTGACGCGTTTCTACACTGTTGTGCCTATATTCAAAAGCCAAAACAACTTCTTGCCAAATGTGCTCAGCCAGCAGGGACCCCCAGCTCTTCTGGTTGCCTCTCCAAGCGTCAGTGTGACTGGTGCCACCAGAACCTTTGTCTGAGGCCGGGCTGGGTTCTGGTAGCCACACAGGCAGTGCAAGGCCTGCGTGGGGCAGAAAGTGAGCCTCGTTGATGAACCCCTTCACCTGCAGCAACAATGTCTGCGATCCTTTCAGGCTGACTTTGACACCTTACTGCTATGACTCAGCTGCACATCTCCTTCTGGAGTTGCTGCTCATGCTGAAAGATGCTATACAAATGGCACACATGTCAGCATGCATATGACCCGGCCCTGATAGTCAGCCTTGCCACAGTAATGCACTGACGAGCCCTGCCCTGCTATTCAGCCCTGGCTTGATAACATAGCCCCAGTTTCCCGCCACAGGAATCAATCAATTAAACTAAAAGACCAGTTTAAGGTGGGGGTCATATCTACCCCCAAGTAGGTGTATGGGTCCTTGTCAGGGTGGTGGAACGGAACTCGTTCCCCATCAATCGTAATCTGCGCAAGCTTTCTATCTAGCATCTGTATT
>JAABUP010005087.1_pt1 | contig 20566 bp, 19 predicted proteins | sample 5559201 | NCBI WGS metagenome assembly JAABUP01 (sample SAMN10711887, study PRJNA513373) | rock metagenome | isolation source: Antarctica rocks | place: Antarctica
ATCCTTCTCATGTGCCCAGCAAACTACACAATCATCACCCTCTGGGCCAGCTGACTCTTTCACAGCAGGTTTGTGACTCCTTTGAGACTGAGCAGCATTGCTATTTGCTGCGGAAGCTGCACCACTGACAGGCACTCGATCTGGGTTGTAGCCTGGGTTGTAGCCAGCATTTGCAGCAGCACCTGGGTTGCGGGGAGTAGTGCCTTTACGAGGAGGGTTTGCAGGATTGGCATGGCCACGCTGGTGCTTCCCACCTGGCGCTTCAGCAAACTCCTGTGGCACCTGTCGTCCATTGCGAGCCTCAGCCACAGGGGCATGTTGGCGATGGGGCTCATACTGCGGGTGTGGCTGCTGTGGTACATACTGCTGCTGCCTAGGCTCTGCATGAGGCCTTGCCTCAGGGTGCTGCTGCCTGGGGTCGCCATGCTGGCGTGAGTCAGGGCGGGTGCGTGCCTCAGGACCTCGCTTGGGCTCACCACGTGGCTGCCTGACTTCACCACGCTGTGTGCGAGCATCTGGATGCTGGCGTGCATCAGGGTGCTGCTGCCTGGGATCGTATGGTCTGGCTTCAGGCGGCTGCCTTGGTGCAGTAAAGTAACCTGCTGCCTCAGGGTTTGCCTTGGCCCTGATGTTCCTCAGCTTGGAGTCAGCTGCCATGAGTAGGCCTCTGTGCAGCAGCTTGCACTCCCTGCCTGCCTCACAGGCCAGCTGCAGAGCCAGAGCATTGACAGGGCGAGCAGAAATGGCGGCCTGCAGTTGAGCTCGCGCACCCTGCACAGTCACATACAGAAAGCTTAATGCATATCTGAAAAAGATGCTATTTTGAGTTAGCTGTTGAGCAAAAGGACGCATCAAGCACTCACACAAGAGCAGTCACGGCATGAGCTACAGACTAAAGACGACTGGGATGACTTCTGTAAACAGAACAGAGGAGTCGCAACAATATGCTGCTCAAAGCATACAAGACACACCCAAACCCACAACAGACCTGCATAAAGATGTCTAAACATGTGTTGACAATGGGAAAGGATGCCAGCTGGAGGACTCACCAGTGTTGCGGTAAGCTCGCGAGCAGCCATATCAGCCTCAACTGGAAGAGATATGCCCTGCTTGGCAGCAGAGCTCTGGACCTTCTTGATCTCCCTCAGCAGGAACTGTAGTCCAAACTCCTGTTCTGGGTCTTCCTTCATACTAGGCAGTTGCAGAAGCAGTGCATTCAGCTGCTGCTTAGGACCAGCAACCACAGTGCCAAACGCAAGGGGGTCTGGGTTGGCCCTGTCAGGGGGCGCCCGAGGTGCAGCAGACATGGCTAGACCAGGTATGAAGGCACGGGGGTCAGCTGCAGCTAAATCTGACTGTGGTGCATTTCTGGCTGCTTGTCCCCTGCCACCACGCTCTGCACAATCACAGACACATTGTCAAGGCATTGAGACCAGCAAGAAATTGATCAGCAAGTGCTGAAGGAGGGACGAAGCACACATTTTCAAAGCCGCACAGGACTGGGCTGAATACAAAAGGAGAACAAACAACCAAATTAAACTCTAGTCAAATTAGCATCATGCAGCTAAATGGGCTGATGGACCTTCTGCAGCTGCAATGGCTGACATGTGATGCAGCCTGTGTAGCTTGTGACATGCATGCATACACATGCCTGTCTTGGCAGTAAAATGCAGCCTTGTCCTGACGCGTTTAGACAGTAGACTTGCAAAAGTATGCGCTTGCAGTGACAACGTCCAACTTGATGGATGCGCATGTAATCTAAATACCTCAATCAGACAATGCAGGCACCAACACTGGTGACTGCAGGCATCACACCAAAAGCCCAACATGCAGAGACAGGACACAAGGGAAATGCACCTTGAGGTGGACCTCTACCGCCACGGCCCCTGACAGCAGCTCCACGTCCTCGTGCAGCACCGCGCCCACCGCGTGTGGGTACATAGTCGTAGTCCTCAGAGCCAGCACCATAGTCTGAATCAGGTCCAGGAGAGTGGTCATATTCAGAGCCAGAGCCACCAGTGTACAGAGGGCGGCCATTGTGGTGCTCTAGAGCTGCGGCGCGAGGAGCTGGATGGGCAGGCACATGTCTGACGCCTGCTGGATATGACTTGGGGGCTTGCTGAGGTAGGTCTTCATCGTAGTCCCTGCGCTCCTCCCTGGAAGCAGGACCACCCCTAAGGGCTGCTCCCCTGCTGCTAGAAACACCCTGGAAAGGGCCGGCAATGGATCTGCCAGCAAGGGCTTCCTTCTCAGCCTTCTCTCTGCGTTGCCTGGCCTTTGCCTCTGCCCTGGCAGCATGCTCCTCTTGCTGGCGGCGATCCTGCTCAGCTATCTCTTTGGCTCGCCGCTTTGCAGCTCGTGCCTTGCTGGCTAGGTGTTTTGCTTCTTGCTCTCGCTGCTGCTTCTGTTCCCTTGCCAGCCGCTCAGCAACAGCAGCCTTGGACATGTCTAGAGGCTGACCATTGCCTGTGAGCTGAGACACCTGTGAGCCATCATCTGAGGCTGACTCTGACAGTGCATCAGACCAGGCTGTTCCTGCCAGAGGGGCAGGCTGACTAGGCTGTGCAGGGTGCGAGGGCGCGGCTACCTGGGTGGGGCTGCGAGGATTGCTGGCAGTATCACTCTTGCTGCTGACCTGGTCTGCCCATCTGTCGCTGCTGATGGCAGCATCATCCAGGTCTGCACTGTCTTGGCCTGACAGGTGGGTGACTGGGGAAGGGAGACCAGGGGGCTTCCTGACTGGGGTGGTCACAGGAGGAAATGAGGGCACTGCTGACTCCTCTGCTGGACTGACTGGTGCCTCTGTGCCGACTGAGATAGCCTTGACGGCTGCTGGTGGTGCCTTGTGAGCAGCAATTGGTGCAGCGCGCAGGCCAGTGATTGCTGCCATAGCAGCTTGAGCAGCTTGCTCAGCTGCTGAGGGAGCCCTGGTGGGCTTGACAAGAGAGGCTTGAGAGGCAGGTGCACTGGCAGGGCGGGGGGACTGGGGCAGAGACTGTGCTGCTGACCTAGCTGGCGTGGCGGTGCCGCTGACTGGCATCTCAGGGACATGCACATTGGGTTGGTACTGCTGGCTGCCAGCAGAGGCAGGGCGGGAGCTGGCAGCAGAGGCAACACTGCCTGACAGCTGCGGGGAAACTTGGCCTGACTTGGAAGCTGGTGAAGCAGAGGACGGGCGAGACATGGCAGCAATCATGTCTGACATTGCTGATGCTGCTGGTGAGGCAGCAGCTGAGCTTGGGCATGATGCAGGAGCCCTCGCAGGGGAGCTGACAAGTCTATTGGGCTGTGATGCCTGTGACTGCATAGGGGGCTTGGCAGTTGGCAACAGGGCATTGTGCAGCCTGGCTTCATAAGCTTGTTGGCCTGGGGAGCTCTGGGAGGACCTGGTCTGCATTGATGGCGACTGGGCTCTTGAGGAGTGAAGAGACGCAGCAGCTGCAGATGGCGATGGTGGGTCTTGCACTGAGTCAGCCTCAGATGCAGCAGATCTTGGTCTAGGACTCTGCATTGGACTAGATGCTGAGCTGGAACCCGCAGAAGGCTTGAGCTCCTGAGGTGCATAGTGTACAGGAATCTGGGACGCAGTTAAGGGTGCACTGGCATCAGATACTGGGGACTGGGAACGTGAGGATGGACGCTCTGTGTGTGAGGCAGCCAGGGAGTGGGAATCCTTGTGGACAGAGTCAGAAGGACCAGGTTGTACAGTAGATGCGCCATCTGATGTCTCAATGGTAGATGCTTGAGGTGCAGCTGATGGCTGCTCGGTGTCAGGGGACTCAGTATTGGTTTGTCCAGTTCTGTGGTGCGCCTGATCTGGAGATGACTGAGTTTCTGTAGCAGAGGGTTCTGTGACCTTTGGGGCAGCATCAGCAGCTACTGGCAGATTGTCGCCTACAGAAGCCAAGGCTGACGTAGCCTTGCCCTTGCCTGCAGCAGCATCAGTAAATTTTAAATCACTGCCATACACAGGGCTAAGCATACTGCTGTATCCTTGGTAGACCTCACATGGCAAGATGTTTGAATGGGCTTAATTGCAACAATGCAGACTGCTTACATGTGTGTCAACAGCACATGATCACTGCCTGCATGCATCTGCTGATTATACAGTTATGAGCTCGCACATACAGGCCCAAGCTCAATGATGCACAAGGGAAACAAGTGTTACTGCTCATTGAGAATTGCGCTGTCTTCCCAGGATGGGCAATCTTGATGCACAACAGGTATTGCGATTGCAAACAATTACCTTTGGCTTTAGCCTTCTTTGCCTTGAGTTTCTGACTTTGTCCCCTCTCCTTCTCAGCAGCATCTTCTGCTAGAAGGGCCTGCGTTCACCAAGCAATTGAGTTCAACAGAAGTGTCAAAATATTTGATTAGATTCACCACTTCCAGCAAATCATGAAATGAATGATTTGTGGACACCAACACCCTAAACTTCGGCAGATAGCACTGCATGCACCAGCACTCTGCCAGCGAACAGAAGTAAAAGTTGTGAGACCCCACTGCAAAATCCTGAATCAGGGATGCAGCAACATCCAAAAGAATGCTCCATATGGGCAGAATATTGCATCATTGCAGAGAGCAGGAGGACTGGCTGTTTCTTGAGTCTTCAAAATGCGCTATGAACTGCAGCAATATTCAAGTAGAATGACTCACCTCTGCAAAAGCATCTGCCTTTGCCTTACGCTCAGCAATCTGTTCCGCAGTGAGTTCTGCCTGTTGTTGAGTTGCATCCTTCTGTCTTTTCTTCTCACATCTCATGCGCATTGTCTGGAGCTGCAGCAGCACACCAGGCCAGTCAAAACGGAGTCACACAGAACTTAACGCAACCATGCATCAATACATGTTGCCAGGCAGAACCCAGCAGACATACATCAGTTCACCAGAAGACCACAAAGGCATCAGCAGGCAATCAAAGCATAAACAGGCGGCCAAGGCAAAGTTGGACAGAGTAAGTGAGCCAAGCGCAACAGAGTCATCAGAAAGCACATTATAGTGAATGTGTACTGACCGACTGCCATTTCTTCAGAGCAAGAACAGCCTCAGATCGAGACGAGATCTCGGCAATCTGTAATGGTGTTTTGCCCTCTCTGTCCTTGTGAAACACATCGGCATGAGCATTGCCCAACAGATTAAGACAGTCCACACTTCCATACTTGGCAGCATGAGACACTGCGGTGCGCCCGACGTCGTCCTCTGCCTCCAGATCAGCCTTGCCGTGCTTGATCAACACCTCAGCAGCTTGCGCGCGATCTGCACAGCACTGACATGCTTTTAGAAGTATGAAACAAATGCAAGGCATGATCAGAGTATAAAGTGTTTTGTAAGCACAGCTGGGCTTACAGAGGAGGCTTTGACAAGCATAGCTGTACTGAAGGTTTCATACCTGAGAACACTGCAACCATCAAGGCTGTTTGTCCTGCATTGTCGATGTCATCGATATCTGCATTTCCCTGCATTGACCATGAAGAGCAGGAATTATCAGGCTCCATAGACACCCAGCAAGAGGCAGAAGAACAGAGAAGCAAGGGATGACTACCTCAAGCAAAGCTGCTACAGTAGACGCATGTCCATTGTTTGCAGCGTGCATGAGCGGTGGACCTCCTCTGTGAAAATCGGGTCTGTCAAATTGTGCTCCGTTGTCAGCCAAGATGGGGATGATACTTGCATGACCACGCTGAGCAGCAAGCAACGCCAGGATATCTGCTATTTCTGCTGCAATTACATTGTCAACAACCTGATTGCTGAGAAGCTCGCTAAGCTGCACAGGATCAGCTTGCTCAATTGCAGCTTGACAAATTGCTTCGGCAAGCTCCTGGCTTCGATCGTCAGGAACTGAGGTTTGTATTGTTGTAGTGCCTTGTATAAAAAGCTCTTCAGCAGCAGCAGCTGTGATATCAGGATCAAGACGAGCCAAGCAGCGAGCCACATCATTGACAGCCTCCCTGCACACATGAGACATCTGGTCAGCAAAAAAGTCAAAGGACAAAGAAGGAGTCAAAGCTCTCAGCAAGCAGATCGCATAGGTGATGGCCAGATACGGCCAAAAGGTGCAGCTGGCTGCGACCACAGGACCCGTCCGGAGTTCTTTTGATTGCCAAGTCAAGCTAGGCCATGTAACAGGCCGGTGAATAAGACAGGCAGTTGGCTCTCTTGAAAATCACGAGCAATCAGGAAAATGCTTCTTACCGATAATCCGACGTGAAGGGCGCGCTTTTCCTCAAACATCGAGCGCAAGAACACAAGCCATCACTGATACCAAAGCCGCGCGAATAGGCGGAGGCATCGACGGACACTGGGGACGTATCGCTGTTCTCGCTTACGTGTCCCTCTCTCATGGCTGCACCAGAGCCTAACACCCCGTCTGCTGCCGCCATGTAGGTACCTTTTGAATCAAGTGCGGCAGAGAGGGGCTTGCTCTTGGAAGCGCGGGGCATAACGAAACGAAAACCTTTAATCTGGAGGCATTGGCTGTTAGGCCAAAATAGCTTTCATACCGCCACTCGCAATACAGGAGAATCCAATTCGGTCTGCCACGGCGCTGCGTGAAGTGCGGCACTGTGCACCTGCAGGTGCTGCCGCACAATGTTCTAGACAGATGAGTTGTGCGCCAAGTTGCTGTGGGCTTTCTTCCAATATAATTCTTGCCAGGAAACAGAAATTGCCAAATTGTGCTTCATGACACTGATCGAACATGACCGAACAAGGAACCGGGTGCGCATCCGTCATTGTGCTTGACAGTGTTGCATTGTTTGTGCAAACTGCAGATCGTCACAAGTACTTTCACCCACAGGCCAGGTTGTCTGGCCCGCAACACAGGTTGCCGCCATGACTTGTGCGGGACCTACACGAGATAGCACGCACAGCAGATTGAGAAGGCTGTTTCGTCGTGTTATTTCGTAGAAACTTACGTTGCTTTGCTCAGCTGTGAATCATGCAGCTCACGGAAGACGTATTGAGGACTTTTGGCATGGGGAGGGTGTTCAAGGTACTGCATGTGCAGACTTTAGTCAAATGCTCGTTCAATGGGACAATGCGACTCACAGCAGTGATGTGGTTGCGACAGAATTACCAAGGGCGAGTAAACTCCATCGACTTTCACAGGTCTGAGGATCTGCTGGTCACTGCTGGTGAAGATGATGCAATCCGACTGTACAACACGCAGACCGGCATGGAAATCAAACACTTGTTCAGCAAAAAGCATGGCGTCTGCAATCTGTGTTATACCCATGCCCCTCAAGCTGTTGTACATGCCTCAAACAAGGTATGCTTTAGGGTTGATTGCGCTGCATTTTGCATTTCAAGAGAGGGGTTGCCATCCCCTGTCGTCCTGATGGTGCATGCTACATCTGCACATTTGCTGTTGCTTACTGCAGGGGATGGACCACACCCTTCGTTACTTGTCACTACATGACAACCGGTACCTTCGGTATTTCAAAGGGCACACACAGCAAGTGACAACACTGTGTTTGTCTCCCAAGAATGACTTGTTCATGTCAGCGGCACAGGTGACTGCCTATATGCTGCTGCCTGTCTGTCTGGGATACTATCTCCACCATCACACACTGGCATGCTCATCATGTAAAGCACATTGATTTGCATTAAGCCTGTCCAGTCACCAGCTCTCAGCACATATTGTTATGAGGTCACCTGTGTGTCCTCATGCCTGCTCTGGAGTTGCGCCGCGTTTGATCAGCAGGTGCTCTTTCTTTTGTACACCGTTATTTGCTTTGCTGTTATAAGGCCTGCAATGGGGTACCAGAGCCTTTTGGGTTGCATTCCACGCAGCACACCCTTTGTGCACTGCATGTTTTGCCTGCAAGTTGAAGTGTTACGTCATTGATGCCATTACCCTCTGCGTTACTGATTCACTGTGACCGCTGTGACATCAGCAGCAAGCTGGCAACAGTGTGCCTCCAACTTGAAACTGCTGTCCCTGCTGCTGGTCATGCAATCGCGTCTTTGTTGAACAGGGCCTGGTGTTTGGAGTGGGTACTGACAAGGGAGTGATCAAGCTGTTTGATGTGCGCTCCTATGCACAAGGACCCTTTGATGCTTTCACAGTAAGCGCTTGCTGTAGCTCTGCAAAACATGATTGCGACTCAGGCCAACTGCATGCTGGTGTTCCTTTAGCAGAAGAGTGTAATTTTACATCAACCCAGCTATGCATCCTGTCGGTTGCATAAAGCATTTTCACAACCGGCAGCTCTTTGGACGTCAAGCATGCTGTCAGGCCTGGAAGAGAATATGATTGCTTGTCCATCTATTGCCAATGGTGCCTACATAGCAGGCAATGTTACCAGTAGTGCCTATCCAGCAGGCTATGGTAGAGCACAGGATTATCCTCATGTCAGCACAATGAAGACAGCAGTACGATTCCTGGCTGCTGGTCCCACAGTGTTGCACACTGAAAGAGCAAGTGAGCTGTAGCTGTTGCCTATGTCATATTCTCAAGCATTTCAATTTTATCATTTCGTACCTTACAGTCTGGGGTTCTGGAGCTAGTTGTGACTCATCAGACATCCTGGCTGGAAAGCACAGGTGTATGTCTGACTACAGCCTGACTGCCAACAGCATGTGACTCATGTTGACGCATGTCTCTTGTGTTCTGCAGGTTGCGCCAGAGCTACACACTACTCCCCCTTTCTCCCATATTCAGTTCAGTGCAGATGGCAAGCTAATGCTGTGTGTGGCTGAGGGGCACATCTACCAGCTTGATGCCTTCAATGGCACCCTTCTGCAAACCTACAACACAGGAGTTCCTGCAGGCTCTCCAGGCTTGAGCGCGATCTTCAGCCCAGACAGCAACTACATCCTGTCAGGTATGTCTGTGCCTGCATCTGATGTGATCATTGTATGGTTATATGGACTGTAAACTGTAAAGTTTCAGCTGTGGCTTCATGTACGAGCAGGATCCTGCCCATTGCTATTGCTGTAAGTTCAACAGAATGCTTCAGTGTCCAAAGCACCAACTGCATCTTTGCTGCACTTGCCAGAGCCTGACTGTGTGGGCCGCTATGAAGGCACACTTGCCACATCAGACCTGATTCACTGATCCCAAATTTGTCCTGCCAGCCTCACTTGCAAAGATAAGTGGATCCCATCCAGCACAGCAACAGGGCTGATTCAGACGCCATGCATTTGCCTGTTGCTCATGTAGCTGTCTTGACTTGTTATGCCTTTGCCTTCAGGCTGTGCTGACAGGAGTGTCAGCATATGGAGCACCAGGACTGGTCAGTTGGTTCATTTGCTGAATGGTCATGCTGGGGTGCCCACCACAGTGCAGTGGCACCCCAGGAGAATGCTGCTTGCTACGGCGTGCAATGCTCTAGCCTTCTGGGTGCCTGATCCAAAAACAGTGGTCCCATCCAATTATTCGTTCCCCATGCAATGAATCATGGCCTTCTTCAGCTCCCTTTGACGATCAAAAAACGGTGGCTTCACCGTATTATTCGTTCCCCATGCAATGAATCATAGCTTTTGCTTCAGCTTGCTGTTGACATGAGAAGGATCTTCAGCTGCAGTTATGTTTGTGTGTAAGCTGTGGTGGAAGTTCTGCTATGCAGCCTTGGCAGTTCAACTCACTGTTGATGTGAAAGGATCTTCAGCTGCATAGTTGTTTTGTGTATAAGCTGTGGCAGAACTTCTGTTATGTAGCCTTGGCAGCTGAGCATGTGCCGGCATGGAAGTGCAATAGCATCAGGTGCTGTAGGCTGTATAGATTTGGTTCACTACTGTCTCAGGGGAGTGCTGAACTGCAGCTGTCCAGCAGTAAATGGCCAACGTGACCAGTTATCTTGGCTTGTATGCACATGTCATTTTGACTGGGCGTCCTCAATAGTTTATGAAGTAATTTTTCTATGATCCAGGCATGTTATCAGCCTTTGCAGCCACATTATCAAGTTCAGCAGGTTTTTCATCGAACTCCGCGCAATAGTGTATTTCTGTCAAGCATCAGTGCCACTCTTGCAAGCTTGTGGCATGACATACAGTGTCCACGTCTGTATACCGGTACTTATTACGGTACAGACAGTCAAGTAGACAAAGATTGCGCTGGTCATCCCTTCAAGCGTTTACACACTGACTCTGAAACAAAGAATATCTATCAAATTTATTGCATGACGTGCTGTTGGGAGACAAAGTACGGGCAATTCAATACTGCCTGACAATGACCGTGGACATCTTCATAGACAATGCAAGAAGGACATCAGACAAACACCTGAACCAAGCGGAAAGCTCCTGTGACTTCTCAAAAATATGCGTCACTAAAGCAAGACAGTGCAGGACAAGCAAAGGGGGTTTCTGAAGTCCTAGATATTCATTTGGGCAACGGAATTAAGCTATATGCTACACACTTAGTCAACCTCCTCAACAGTTGGGCCACCAGCACCGCCCATGTCGGGCATACCACCAGCACCACCCATGTCAGGCATGCCCTCACCTGCAGTGTTCACTAACCTTGATCCGTCCCTAAGCCAGACCAAACTAAAAAAGCATCATAGTATTCTGCAGATGGACATGCAGGCGCTAGAAAAGCATAGCATGCTGCAGGTGAACATGAAGGCACCTGACAAGCTACACACTTGCATTTCCTGGCTGTTGGTTGCTGCTGTGCGAGTGGAACATGCATGCTTGAACATCATATACATTGCCGTCACCAGCCACCAGGAAGCTATCTGCTGACATGACCAGATGCAGAAAGCAAAGGGGAAGCACCAGGGGTGCACAACAGTGATGCATTAACAGTGCCAACGACAAGTATAGTTGTCAACCACAGGTATGACTGCATGCAAGAAGGTATGCCAGCCAGAGAGCAGGGTACATACCTGGGGCTCCACCACCCTGGTACATCTTGGAGATGATGGGACTGCAAGTGCCTTCCAGCTCCTTCAGCTTGTGCTCAAGCTCATCCTTCTCTGCCAGCTGGTTCTGGTCCAACCAGCTGATGGCGCCCTCTACCTCCTTTTCAATCTTCTCCTTGTCAGCTGAATCAAGCTTGCCAGCCACCTGAGACAGAAATCACACAGTGGTCAGCATTGTCTGACAGAAAGCGTGTGTTGTACATGCAACACCATTGTGCAGAAACCAGCATCCTTGCATAGTATCGCACAGCATGTCGCAGCACAGCACAGCGCAGCATAGTACATAGCACTGCTTACAATTGCACTGCATATGGTTGCACTGTGGCTGTGCATGCATAGTGCAGATAAAGTTGGCATGCAAGCGCTGTTGAAGCCAGGTCACATGCCAGCTCTGCAAATGGCAACACAAAGTTGCCAAAAGCAAGTGTGTCTGTGCACCTGCACACAAAAATATGCTGCTACGAGTCAAGAGTGTAAGAGGAACCTGAACCGCACCTTCTCATCCCTGATTGTATTCCTCATGTTGAAGGCGTAGTTCTCTAGGGAGTTCTTGGCCTCTATTCTCTCCTTGTGAGCCTCATCCTCGCTCTTGTACTTCTCTGCCTCCTGGACCATGCGCTCAATCTCATCCTTGCTGAGTCGGCCCTTGTCGTTGGTGATTGTGATCTTGTTCTTGTTACCTGCAATGCAAGAAAGCATCAGCAGCTGTGTGGAGGGAGAATAAAAGGACCCAAACAAAGACTCAACACTTGCAGTGCTCAAAGACAGTTCAAGACCAATAAATGCAGTGTATGGGTCTTGAGCAAAAGCAAACACAAGCAGCAGACACAGCAGCAGATACAAACAGCAAACACAAGCAGCTTTTACATGCCTGCAGATGTTTGATGCCTGCAAATAAAATGGACAACAGTGATGCAAACAGGCAGTAAAAGTGACAAGGATTACGACGCTGTGTACTTTGTAGACAAGCTGTGTCCATAACAAAAGGTGCAAGCAGACTCATGCAGCTCAGAGCAGAGAAGTACAAGTCAAAGGTTCAGTGCCTGCATGCAAGTCAAATGGACAACATTGATGGAGACAGACAGCAAACGCAGCAAGGACTAGGATGCTGTGTTGTCTTACTAAGCTGTGTCAGTAGGATCTTATATGTAAGATAAAGGTGCAAGCAGACTCATGCAGCTCGGAGCAGAGAAGTACCAGTGGTCTTGTCTTCAGCAGACACATTGAGGATGCCGTTGGCATCAATGTCAAAGATGACGTTGATCTGGGGAACACCACGAGGCGCAGGAGGGATTCCTGACAGCTCAAACTTGCCCAGCAGGTTGTTGTCCTTGGTGCGCGATCGCTCTCCCTCATACACTTGGATGAGCACTCCGGGCTGGTTGTCGGAGTATGTGGAGAAGACCTGCTCCTTCTTTGTGGGGATGGTGGTGTTTCTGCCAATCAGAGTAGTCTGCAGCAAACATGGATCCCAATGAGAATATATAGACCATATAGCATGTAAGGTGGTGGTTTACAGAGATGACTGCAGGATTGGAAATTCAAGCAAGGGATGTGCAGTCAAGGTAAGGCAGGTGAAATACACATATCAGGGCTCAGAAATGCAGTATACGTGTGTTCACCCTCAAAAACTGCTTACAAGATGAGTGCATGCTGTCAGCATGAAACACACTGCATAGCTACCAGGGATGATAACAGCAGCAGTGCACATCACTTATGAGCTGATGGACATACCATGACACCACCAGCAGTTTCCAGACCCAGTGACAAGGGTGCCACATCCAGCAGTAGAAGGTCCTGAACCTTCTCGCTGCCCTCTCCTGACAGGATGGCTGCCTACACAAAGCACATTCAGGCAATTAGCAAATCCACAGCGCAAAGACTCTGACGGTGACACCAATGGGGTGCTTACTCAAAACAGCTGTCATTGTAATGCAAAGTGTATGTATTGTATGTATCCTTTAAACATTTTGTTTAAATAAGCATAAGTCCCCTGTGTCCTCCGTTGATGCAGCACAGGTGAGTCAAGAGCTGTTGACTAAAAACTATGTTGCTGACTTGACATATTTGCAAGAACTGAGATGCACCAGTGCAGATCAAACCTGAGGAACAACATCTGCACAGTACAATACTCCACATCTGCTGAAACTAAAACAACAAGCACACAACGCAACATGAGCGGAACATGCATGTAAAAGCAGCAAATGAGCAGACAACATCCTTACTTGCACAGCAGCGCCATATGCTACAGCCTCATCTGGATTGATGGACTTGCACAGCTCCTTGCCGTTGAAGAAGTCTTGTAGCATGGACTGGACCTTGGGGATACGGGTGGAGCCACCCACAAGCACAACCTCATGGACAGTGCTCTTGTCCATCTTAGCATCACGTAGGCACTTCTCAACAGGCTTTCTGAACAAGTCCATGTTCAACTCCTCAAATCTGGCCCTGGTGATGCTGCTGTAGAAGTCCACACCCTCATAGAGGGCATCGATCTCAATGGAGGTCTGTGTACCAGAGGACAGAGTGCGCTTGGCACGCTCGCAGGACGTCCTGAGACGTCGCAGGGCACGAGGGTTGCCGGTGATGTCCTTCTTGTTCTTGCGCTTGAACTCCTGAGTGAAGTGATTGACCAGCCTGTTGTCGAAGTCCTCACCACCCAAGTGAGTGTCACCGGCTGTGGACTTGACCTCAAAGATGCCCTCTTCAATAGTCAGCAAAGACACATCAAAGGTGCCGCCACCGAGGTCAAAGATCAGGACATTGCGCTCGCCGACTGCTGTGTCCTTCTTGTCAAGACCATACGCGATAGCTGCTGCTGTCGGCTCGTTGATGATACGCATGCACTCAAGACCAGCAATGACAGCTGCATCTTTCGTGGCCTGACGCTGGGAGTCATTGAAGTAAGCTGGGACAGTGACGACTGCACGCTTGACTTCCTTGTCAGCTCCCAAAAACTGCTGGGCTGTCTCCTTCATCTTGACCAGAACCATGGAGCTGACCTCCTCTGCTGAAAACTGCTTGGCCTCGCCCTTGTATTGCACTGCAATATAGCCAAAAGAGGTAAGTACGAATGTTGATACTGCCTGGACATAGCAGGAAATAGGTACAGCTGGCACAGGGTACCATAGTAAGTAGATCATACCTTCAATCATAGGCTTGTCCCCTTGGCCTGGCTTGACAGTGAAAGGCCAGTGCTTGATGTCCTGCTGAATGGTGGTGTCCTGAAACTTACGACCAATAAGTCGTTTTGCGTCAAAGACTGTGTTGGTGGGGTTCATTGCAACCTGCAAACAAAGGAAGACTCAGCTAGTGCAGAGCAGTCGCAGCAAGAAATTGCCTCAGACAGTTGCTATATCTGTTGCACTAGCCCGTGCGAGATACCTGATTCTTGGCAGCGTCACCAATCAGGCGCTCATTGTCTGTGAATCCGACATATGAGGGGGTGGTACGGTTGCCCATGTCGTTGGCAATGATCTCAACGCGGTCATTTTGCCATACTCCCACGCAACTGCAGCACAGGGATGTAAGCAAATGTGCAGGCAAACCCACGACCGCCGACCAGCTTAACAAGGTAGTCTTACCTGTAAGTGGTTCCGAGATCAATACCGATGGCCGGCGCTTGCTTTGCCATGTTTCTAAATATGCGCTAAACAACAGATCTGCAGTGTTTCTGGCCAATCGATGCTACTTGATCGCTGATCAGTGAAACGTCTCCTTCAAGTTGCCTTGCGTTGCCCTCGATGGCAATGGCGCCCAAGAACTCAGTCCTCGGCGGCCCAAGAACAGTCAAATGTGGCTTCCACCGCCTTACTACACGGCACGGCCATCGGTTGTACAGATCCCGGGACTCTTCAACCCCTGAAGGGTATCAAAATCGACTGGATCAAAGGTCCCCGGGACTGAACTTCCTTTGTGCCGCGTACCAAATTAAAGGCAGATTATGGCGGTAGTTAGAGATTTCTGCACTAGATTTCCTTCACACAAGTCCTCTAGAGACTTCCAGGCTAGGCTGTCCGGGGGGTGACGCCGTAACATTGTAAGCTTTCGGCAAAACACAAACCTGCTTCAAGTGGGTTGTCCGTTTATCGAGCCAGCGAGCAAGAAACTCCGGCTATGTCTGATGCTGCACCTGCAAAAGTGACTCTAATTCAACGACCAAAGAGTTATGTTATAGACTCTCGTTCTTTGCCTGGTCAAGAGCATACCGGACAGGAGCACGTTGCGCAGGTAACGTCTCCTAGCGAAGTCTTTGCAGTCTCTCTCACAGCTCAATTGCGGCACGGCAGACATGGGCAAACGTGTACACCTTGCTGCTTGGCTATTTTCTTCGTTTAAAGTCTTTTCTGCAGACCTTGGTGCACCCTCAAGGTCAACCATATCAACCATATCACTGTAGCGTTAAGTCCTCAGACTAAGCCCTGCACAGCCTTGTACGAGTTCCTTGCTTGCAGTATGCACAATGGGTTCTGGTGGCTGCTGTTGCAACCCGCCTGGCATGGTTCTTCGGAAAACAGCTGACAAGCAAAAGGCGAAAGCCCAAGGGGTCTCAGACATCACAGACTGCATCACGCTGACATGTTCTGTCTCCCTGGCAGATTTGCTGGGCAAAGCATAGCTGCCAACTAACGCAGTATCAGCATAATGAGTATTCAACATGTGAGCCGGGGTACCGCGCTTCAGAGGCAAGGCGCAAGTAATGGAAGAACAGATATGATTAGGCAGGCAAAAGCAGCTCACTTATCAAAACTCAACGCTGTCAAAGTTGAAGATAATTCAGCTGCAAACCTTGATGCACTGGCAGTCCCTTGTGCATGTACAAACCTGGCTTGGCTCAATAGCTTTGCTTGTTTAATCCGATGCAAATTCCAGGCGGAGCTCATAGCTTAGTGACGCGAAGCATCTACGTTCAGTCAACCATGTGCATAATGTCTGCAGCAAGGTGCAATGCGCAGGCACATATTCAAAGACTTGACCAAAGTCAGATGTGGGGTATGCTGTCATGTGGGAAGACTTCTGACTTGCCAGACTTCCAAAGTACTTGTATCTCTGGCAAGCTTGGATGATCAAGGTCACTTTATTGGCAGGCCACATATTGGCATTGTCCCCTGCTGAACGAGGTTGGCTGTTTCACCATAAGGGCATAGATTGGTCAAGCTTCATGCTGCAAGAGATGGACAGGGTTGCTTCTACACGACCCAATATTGTGCATGTAGCAAGGAGTGCATAAGACCGTATCAAACTGAATATTAATCACATCGTTTCTACAGAGCGGTGTGTTACCATGAATGCAGTCACGCTACGGTCAACAACAAGTCAAGGCAGAGGTTACATGCAGAGGGACATGTGGTGCAGTTGATGTGGCTGTTGACAAAGCAAGCATCTGCAATAATTTGGACTTGATCATGTGCTGTTTCCCAGCCGTAACATCTTGCACAACATTCGATCACAATTTCAGGGCTGTTGAGGGTACGAAACAGTATTCATGGATATGCTGTTGCAGCGTACCAGTTGTTGCTGCTTGATCTGCTCCAAAAATTGTTGTGAACTGTCAGTTAAGGTGACTGATTCATCATCAAAATAATGTACAAATCAACAAAGGTCTGTCTGGCCTACAGCAGTTCAAAGACAGACTGCCATTGACTGCTTTGTGGTGTGTAACAAAGCTTGAGGCAGCATGGTCTAGCAGCCAAAGGGAAATCTTGCTGATGGATCTGCATCAGGGTCGTCGTTTTCCCATTCCATGGTCACACCATTGTCAGCAGCTTCTGGGTCACCTTCTCCCAAAGACAGCCTTGCCTGAGGCTTGACACGCCTCACAGGAACACTGACTGTGTAGATTGTGCCTTGCTCCCCATCAGCACTGACATTGACATCAACAAGCTCATCACCTTCTACCTCTACAAACTCTGACACCACCTGGACAATGCTGTGCTTCATTTCATACAAGGATGACTGGTTCATGCCACATCTGTCAGCCACCAAGATCATGCGCAGCCTCTTCTTGCCCTCATCTTTGGGAGTCATATCAGCCTGCTTAGGAGGGAAAAAGATGCGCCAAGCTGCTTGGACTTTGAAAACAAAGGTGCCCATGGGGTCAGTTGGCTTGGGGCGCTGAGGTGCTGCTGGTGTGCTGACTTTGAGGCGAGCTGCTGCCACCACATCTTGGATTGCTTGCTGTTCTTCTGCAGCTTTCTGCTCTTGTGCTGTAGACTTTGCTTGGCACGTCACAGTGTGCACAGGCCTCAAGCACTGTCTGCTTACCACAGGCTTACGCTGCAGCACATTAAAGATAGCTCAAAATTTGCTGCCTTCGTTTGCAGTCACGAGAGAGGGTTGGCGTGGAACGCATTCGCTTGCAAACAGACAAGGTTTGACTGGAGCTGATGCCACTCCTCCATACCTGCAGTGCAGCTGTTGATGACAGGCAAGCTGCTGTCATTCGATGCGTGGTTGCTGAATGGGCTTGCATCTTTCAAAAGAAGATGACAACTTTCCGGTTTTGTCCAGCACCTAGCCACTTTGTGCAGCAAGAGTACCCCAGTGTCTGATGGAGTAGGATGGCCAAGTGATCACACTTCTTGCGTTCAAACTTTTGGCGTCTCTGGTACGACTATCACTAGCAAAAAAAGGCACTCAAAATGTTTTGCAGAAACGCGCAGGTTTTGCCGGCTCAAGACCGGAACAGAGTTTCCAATAAGCAGGGGGGGCATCCCGAACGAAGGCTTTCGCTGAAGATTTGAATTGCGTTTAGTGAGCAAATGAATGCAATTGTATTTCGGTGGGACAACTTGCTGTCTGGCAACCATGATCTGTGCATCCTGGTTGGGTATGGGCGGCCAACTGTCGATGAAGACAAGGTACAGAAAGCGTGCTCGCAGGCACAAAACATGTGATGGATACAACAGGATTCAGACCCCAGTGATTGCTGTTCAATGATCACTCGTGAGCCTCAGTGAGCCTACAAGCTTGTATGCATATGTGCTGGCTTATAGAACAATGTTTGCAACGTGTGTTTCGATATACATATACGTGTGTGTGCCCGACACCTTCATGATATGATGCAAATGATGACATAGATAGTACTGATACACCCGATTCTCTGTTCTGGATTGCATAGGTAATGAAATCAATCTTCAATGTTTTGCCGTACGGGTGTGGACCCTTATCTTTCGGGTCAGCCCGGGTCAGTTTTGCCCACTTGCAATGCCTTGCAATGCTGACGCTGTCGTGGGGGTGTCAAGTATATTGCAGCAGCCTTGAGTTGAGCAATTTACATAGATGATGTATGCATGTCACAAATTTACAGCTGTACTCTGCAGACAGCTGGACTCAACTCCGTCCATACAGAAGGACAGTACACCTATGCTGCTGATCAACATGCTGCTCGTGGCAACTTCTAATATGCATATGCTGCTAAATTCTGATATGGTGTACCCTGCGTCGAAGCAGACTGAGCAAAGGTCAGCCATGGAACTAAACATGCTGCCTGCGGCTACCGCAAGTGCTGTTGTAAAACAAGGTCCTTTGCAGTGATCCTCCACTGTGTGATACAATGCTGCTCAGCCAGAAAGGCTGCAATGCATGTAGTCTGCTCACGGAACAAAAGACTCACGATTGGCAATGCTTGATGTCCACACCCAGTGATTCTCCATCGTGCCATCTGGCCTTTGCTCAGTTGTCACAAATCGTTCCATCTCTGGCAGGCCGTTGACGGTAGCTTTGACCTTGTGCACTGTGTACTGCATGTGAAGGTTTTTACGTCAGCATGCCTTGCAGATGCTGTTACCATAGCTGGTGCTTGTAGGGTTGATCAAAGCAATGGTTGATTGAGGAGGCAGACATGCTACCAAACAAGATGTACCTTGCACTTCAGGTTTGGATATGATCGTGAGTAGGAATGATCCACGATCACTGTGTAGCTTGACTCATCGATGAATACCTGTGGCAGCATGGCTATGTTGTCACACAACTTGGCATGACTGCTTGCGCACAAGCAGCGCTTGCTGGACATCAAGGTCAGTCAAACTTTTGGGCAACAATAGAGTGCCTAGCACAAGTCAAACAGCCATGCTTAAAGCAAGCACACACTTGTCTCAGTATACGCATTTGACCAAAGATGTTGTGACCACATCTGATCATCAAAGACCTAGTGCAAGGCACAAGCTTCTTCCTGACCATGTGCATAACACAAACAGACGTAGCAGGCAATTGTGCAGTGGCAGCGTTAGCTCAGAAGCTAGTGACCTGAGGAGCAACTGGCAAAACAGATCCCAGCTCCTCCTTGACTGCTCTGATGGCAGCATCTTTCCAGGCTTCGCCTCCTTTCATCTTTTCTGCCACAGGCACATCACGCGCTCTCTTGGTGCCATTTGGCATTACCTGGAACTCCTCTTGCAACACCTGCAGGTGTTGCAACATGTAGTTTTGCTTGCTGTGCAGGCTATTTGTGGCGTTGCCTGCAGAGATGATACAGTCCACAACACAGGAGTACACACTTCTTGAGGAGCAAGGACACTGACATGCTGCCAATGTGCCTGACAGAAAGTAGCTAAATGCATACCTTGTTGCTGCTGTTGATGACGTAGACCAACATGGCGTCAATACACCGTGTTACTACTTTGCCTGACACACTGAAGACTGTTTCGCTATCTTCTACCTGCAGAGCTTTGTGCATTTGGCTTGAGTCCCAACAAGTTGCTTATGGCAAATGCAGCAGGGCAATGGCTGACCTCCCTCCACAGTTGCTGGACACTTTTGGCCTGACCTCTGCCATAACCAGTCAAGTCCACATCATGATCAACCTGTAAGAAATACTTTTTTTGGGGTCTGCAGTGTGATTTAAGTTGTGATTTTGGCTGAGCAAGCTCACAGGTGCATACCAGCCAAGTTGACAGGGCGTCTGCATCCACAAAGCTCTTGACAAGCTCTGGTTCGCTGGCACTCATGTATGCTTTGCCACCTTCAGCCTTGCAGCTATACCACACACCCTGCAGGTGGTCAGAATAAGCTGAGGTAAGAAGCTTTAGCTGCGACTTCTGGGGCGTACTCGGACAGCACCTTGTCCTGCAGTCGATACTTTAGATTGTGCGTGTTCCTTATCCCACCGCTCCCTGGTCTATGCTTTCTACGGACGAAGCGAGCAGCATGCCAGAGTGTAACACCACACGATCGTGCAGAGTGCAACACCGCAGGCACAGGATCTTCCCCCAGATCTCCCCCTCGTCTACCTCACATTGATGTCTAAGCAAAATATGCGAAGTACGTCAGAGACGACCTTTCGCGGCAAACACCGGCAGCGTTCTGATCACCACTGCTCCGAAAAGCTCGCGAACCACTTCGGAAATTTGGATAGCTGCCACCTCTGCACTCGTGCGATGAGGCTGCAGAGTCAATGAGCAGGACTAAGTTTGCAGCTCGAACGGGACGTGGTCTTTCCACCATGGTTACATACACATAAGTGCCGTTTCATCTTCTTACAGGCACTGCCACAGGAGCCACCAACTTGATGCCGCACATGTCTAGACTCTCTAAAACTTTCGACAATCAGGTGATCAGGAACGCTCCAAACAGGCTTAGCACGATGTTATGCCGAGGCTCTGTGTGGCTGAGGCAAATTCAGCAGCACTGGCTAGCTCGGCTATATAGCATGTACAAAATCAAATAGAGGGTGGGGGGGGGGGGGGGGGGGGGTAGTTTGGTTA
>JAABUP010005088.1_pt1 | contig 20559 bp, 18 predicted proteins | sample 5559201 | NCBI WGS metagenome assembly JAABUP01 (sample SAMN10711887, study PRJNA513373) | rock metagenome | isolation source: Antarctica rocks | place: Antarctica
CCGACGGCGGGGTCGTGGCTCGCGGCCACGATCCGCCGACCAAAGTAGCGGAAGCCGGCGTGGTCGCGCCCTCATGCGGGACTGCTCAACCGCAGCGGCGAGCTCGGTGCTGGGTATCGCGCTCGACGGCGGAGAGCTTCGGGCTGGTCCAGCCGGTCGGCATGCTGGTGATGTTCGTGGGCATCACCGCGGGACGGCCGTCGGTCCAGCAGCTCCCAGGAGGGCATCGACCCTCAGACCCGGAGCGACTCGCCGGACTCGGCGTCGAAGACGTGAGCCTCCTCGGGCTCCGGCGCGACGTGGATCACCTCACCGACCTGGAGGTGGGAACGCTTGTCGAGCCGGACGGTGACCCGGTGCTTGTCCGGTGTCGCGGACTCGTCGTCGACCAGGGAGCTGGGGGTCCCGTAGACGAACGACTCCGCCCCCAAGGCCTCCACGAGCTCGACGCGGATCGGCACGGAGTCCGCGGCGTCGGAGTCCACGACGTGCCACGACTCGGGGCGCAGTCCGATGACGACCTTCTCCCCAGCTCGACCTGCGACCTCCCGATCGAGGGGCACCCTGGCCCCGTGCACGTTGGCCACGCCTTCGCGCACCGAGGACTCGATCATGGTGATGGCGGGTGACCCGATGAAGGAGGCCACGAAGGTGTTGACGGGACGTTCGTAGAGCTCCTCCGGCGTGGCCACCTGTTGCAGCGTCCCGTCCTTGAGCACCGCGACCCGGTGGCCCATCGTCATGGCCTCGACCTGGTCATGGGTGACGTATACGGTGGTGATCCCGAGCCGGCGCTGCAAGCCGGCGATCTGCGACCGGGTGGAGACCCGTAGCTTGGCATCGAGGTTGGACAGCGGCTCGTCCATGCAGAAGACCTTGGGGTTGCGGACGATGGCCCGCCCCATGGCGATCCGCTGGCGCTGCCCGCCCGACATGGTCCCCGGCTTGCGGCCCAGCAGCTCCTCCAGCTCGAGGATCCGCGCCGCCTCCTTGACCCGCTTGTCGATTTCGTCCTTAGGCACCTTGGCGTTCTGCAGGGCGAACGCCATGTTCTCAGCCGTCGTCATGTTGGGATAGAGGGCGTAGCTCTGGAAGACCATGGCGACATCGCGGTCGCGCGGCCGGACGCCGGTCTGGTCGTGCCCGTCGATGAGGATCCGTCCACCGTTGACCGGCTCGAGTCCGGCCAGCATCCGCAGCGTCGTGGACTTGCCGCATCCCGACGGTCCGACGAGGACCAGGAACTCCCCGTCCGGGATGTCGAGGGTCACCCGGTCCACGGCCGGCGCGTCGCCGGCCGAATACCTGCGCGTTGCCTCGTCGAAGAAGACGGTGGCCATGTGCTTCTCCTGTCACCTGGTATGCCGGGTGGTGAGCCGCGAGCCGCGGGCCACCACCCGGCATACGGGCAGAGCCGGGTCGTCAGAGCTTGGGCTTGATCTGCGTGTCGATAACCCGCTGCGTCTCCTCGTTCAGGCCCTTGAACACGGTCTCGACGTCAGCACCCTGGACGATCTGGTCCAGGGCCTTGCCGATCCGCGCTCCACCTCCTGGCGTCGCCACGCGGGCGTAGTCCTGCGACTTGGTGTGCGGCAGCTGGTCCACGGCGGTCTTGGCATTCTTGTTCTGCTCGAGGAACGCCACCTCCGTGGGGTCCTGCAGGGCCGACTTGCGGACCGGCATGTAGCCCGTCGCCTGGGTGAAGGTGACGGTGTTCTTGGCGTTCGTGAGGAACTCGACGAACTTCAGCGCGTTCTTCTTGCGCTCGTCCGAGATCCCTTGTGAAATGCCGACACCGGCTCCACCGGTCGGACATCCCGCAACGCCCTCAGGCGACGGCAGGAACGCCGTCCCGACGGTGAACTTCGCCGCCTTGGCGATGCCACCGAGGGAACCGGTCGACTCGAGGATGCACGCCGCGAGCCCGGCCCCGAAGTCCGTGGCCGGGGCCTTGTTGAAGCGGGCGATCTTCTGCTGCGCGAGGCTCTGCAGGAGCTTGCCCGCGGCAACGGTGTTGGGGTCGGTGAAGGTGGGCGTCCACTCCTTGGAGTATGAGCCGCCCTTGGACCACACCAGCCCCTGGAAGTACCAGTCGAGGTAGTTCGACCCGTCGGCCATCAGGATCGCGCTCTTGTCCGAGCCGACCGACTGGGCCAGCTTGGGGCCCCACTCGGCGAGCTCGTCCCACGTCTTCGGGCCGCGGTCCGGCAGGCCCGCCGCCGACCACAGCTCTTTGTTGTAGTAGAAGAGGGGAGTGGAGCGGGCGAACGGCAGGGCGTAGTGCTTGTCGGCGTAGAGGTAGTCCTTGTAGAGGCTGTCGACGTAGTCGGTGGTCTGCATGCTCGCCGCGGTGAGCAGCTCGTCGAGCGGCGCGAGCTGCTTGTTCAGCGCGAAGTTGAACCAGGTCACGTCCGACACGACGACGACATCCGGGAGCTGACCACCGGAGAGGGCGGCGTTGTACTTCTGCGCGACCTCCTCGTAGTTCTTCCCGGCGTCGGTGAGCTTCACCGTCATGCCGGGGTTGGCCGCCTGGAAGTCGGCGATGAGCTTCTGCTCGGTGGGCTTGGAGTTGCCGGGGTGGTTGCTCCAGAAGTCGATGGCGTTGGCCGCACCGCCGGCCGCACCGCCGCTACCGCCGGAAGCACCCCCGGAGGGGCTGGTGCCCGTGCCGGCGCAGGCGCTCAAGCCGGCGGCGGCTGTTGCCGCCCCGGCTAGTCCGAGGAAACCGCGTCGAGTGACGTCGTTCATGGGTTTGGTGCCTCCAGCTAGGGGTGGGTGGTTGTCGCTCGCAGAAATGCCAGCGGGGACGGTCAGCTCTTGACGGCTCCAGCGGTCAGGCCCTTGATCATCTGACGTTGGAGGAGGAGAAAGAGGACGAGGATCGGGAGCATGGCGATGATGGTGCCGGACATGACCGGCCCCCAGTTCGTCACGCCCTCGTTGTTCTGCAGCAGGGTGAGCCCGACCGGTAGCGGGGCGGTTCGCTCGTCGTCGGACATGAGGAACGGCCAGAGGTACTCGTTCCACTCGTTGACGACGGTGATGAGCGAGAACGCCACCAGCGTGGGCCACGACAGCGGCATGACCACCCGCCAGAGCAGCTTGAGCGGCCCGGCGCCGTCCATCCGGGCCGCCTCGATGATCTCCCCGGGGAGGGAGAGGAACTGGTTGCGCATGAGGAAGGTGCCGAACGCCACCCCCGCCAGCGGGATGATGATGCCCTGGTAGGTGTTGCGCCACCCGAGCTGGCTGACGAGGGCGTAGTTGGAGATGACCGTGATCTGGTTGGGGACCATGAGGGCCGCGATGACGACGAGGAAGACGATGCTGCGGCCCGGAAAGCGCAGCAGGGAGAGTGCGTAGGCGCTCAGCACGCCGAGGATGATCTTGGCCGCCGAGATCGTCAGGGTGAGGATCACGGAGTTGCGCAGGAACGACAGGAACGGGATCCGGGTCGTGACGTCGACGTAGTTGCCACCCGTCACAGGTTGGGGGATCCAGTGTGCGGGGCGGACGTAGATGTCCGAGCGCTCCTTGAACGACGTCGCGAGGATCCAGAACAGCGGCACGACGATGAGCACGACGACGATGAACATGCCGAGGTAACCGAGAGTGGTGCGCACCGGCCCCCGCAGGTGGCTGTCGGCCACCTGCTCGCCCCGAGGCTGTCGTCCCTGCTTCGCCGGGCGGGGGGCGGTGGCGGTGCTCATCGCTGGGGCCGATCCATGACGCGGACCTGGAAGAGGGTGATCGTCAGCAGCACGAGGAACATGATCGTGGCCACCGTGGCGCCGTATCCGGCGCGGAGGTTGACGAAGCTCTCCTGGTAGACCTGGTAGACGAGCGTGGTCGTGCCGGTGCCTACGGGCCCTCCCCGGGTCATGACGTTGATGATGTCGAAGACCTGCACGGAGTTCAGCAGCACGGTGATGGAGAGGAAGAACGTCGTCGGGCGCAGCTGCGGCAGCAGCACCCGCGAGAACCGGGTCCACGCCGACGCTCCATCGATCTCCGCGGCCTCGTCCAGGTCCTGACGCCTGCCTTGGAGCGCCGCGAGGTAGATGACGAAGGTGTAGCCGAGGTTCTTCCAGATGTAGGTGACCGTCACCATGAACAGTGCCCAGCCGGACTGTTGGTAGAAGTCGGGCACCGAGACGCCGACCCTCGACGCCAGGTCGCGGACGAGCCCGAAGCTCGGGTCGAAGACGAACTGGAACGCCACACCCACCGCCGCACCCGACAGGACGAACGGCGCGAAGACGATGGACCGCACGACGTTGCGTCCACGCAGCTTCTGGTCCAGCAGCATGGCTAGGGCGAGGCCGAGGACCATCGAGATCCCGACCGAGGCGATCGTGAAGACCACGGTGTTGCGCACGATGACCTTGGTGTCCTCGCGCCCGAACCACTCGATGTAGTTGCTCCATCCCACCGCGTTGGCGACCGGCGAGGAGATGTTCCAGTCGGTGAAGGACAGTCGGATGTTGTCGATGAGGGGGCGGTAGGTGAAGAGGATGAGCAGCACGAGGTTGGGCAGCAGCAAGCCTGCCGCGAGCAGGACCCCTCCCCACCTGTTGCCGGCGCGGCGCGGAGGTGCACCAACCGGCTCGGGAGGTGCTGGGCGCGCGCCGACTGGTCCGGGCCCCGCCGGGTTGACCGACGCCTCAGTCGTAGCCATGCCGAAACCCTATCCGTTTCGGTCTTCGGCGAAAGGGCGTCCACGGATGACGCGGAAGCCGGGTCCGAGTCTTTGCCCAGAGATGGGGCAGTGTTCACGTGGCACCGTTCGCCGCCGTTCCTGACAGGGCTGATTTGTGCAGTTCGACCCCCCGGCGTGAGGTGCCGCGACGAGGGGTCCGCGGCTTTCGCGGCTTCGTGATCAGCGCGCTTCATGGTCCCGCTCGCTCGATTCCACCGCTGTTCGCCGCCGTTCGAGCCAGGTCATCGCCGGCGTGACCGTCACCCCGTGGAGAAAGACGGACATGGCGATCGTGAAGCCGATCGTCGACCACAGCCAGCGTTCGTCAGCGAAGCTCGCGTGCCCAGCGGCATACGCCAGGTAGTAGATCGAGCCGACTCCCCGGACGCCGAAGAAGGCCGCGACCCACCGTTCGCTGGTGCTGAGCGGTGCCACCTCGCTGCTGTGCCGCGACCGGATCGTCAAGGCGGCCACCCCGGCCAGGGGACGGATGACGAGCAGGAGAGCTGCGCCGACCGCGACACCACGCCAGTCGAGGTGCGCCAGCAGCCCATGGGTCATCGCCATCCCCAGCAGGAGCAGGAGAAAGAGGGTGAAGAGCCGTTCGAGCCGCTCGACGACGCCGTGCATCGCCTGGTGGTAGCCGTGCGCCGGGTCGGCGGCCCGCACGGTCATCGCACAGGCGAAGACGGCGAGGAAGCCATAGCCGCCGACGAGCTCACTGACCCCGTATGCCGTCAGCAGTGCAGCTACCGCGAGCAGCGGCTCACCCAGCTCGGCGAGCCGCAGTGATGGACGCGGCGCGCGGAAGGCCGCGGCCGAGAGGACCCGACCGACGACGATGCCCGCGAGGACTCCCAGGGCGACCTTGCCGATGAGCTCCCAACCCAGCCAACGCAGCCCCCAGGCGCCGACGGATCCGACGCTGGCGAGCAGGATCGCCGCATGAACAAACGGGAAGGCGAGGCCGTCGTTCAGCCCGGCCTCCGAGGTCAGGGCGAAGCGGACCTCGTCGCTCTCGTCGATCTCGTCGTCGGTCTCCACACGGGGGCCGTCGACCTGCACGTCGGAAGCCAGCACCGGGTCGGTCGGGGCGAGGGCCGCCCCGAGGAGGAGTGCCGCCGCAGGGGCCAGGCCGAGCGCCCACCAGCCGAACAGCGCGAGCCCGCCGATCGTCAACGGCATGGCGATGAGGAGCAGCCGCCACGTCGGCGTCCACCGCCACCACGAGCCGCGGTCGCGGAGGCTGAGCGGACGGTCGAGAGCCAGCCCCACCCCCATGAGGGCCACGAGGACGGTGATCTCGCTGAGATGCAGGACGAGGTTTCGGTTCTCGACCGGGTCGAGGCTCAGCCCCTCGGGAAGCGGGAGGAGACCGATGAGCAGGCCGAGGCCGACCAGCACCATCGGCGCGGACAGGGCGAAGCGGGTCAGGGCCGTGGGCAGGATGACGGCCACGAGCAGGGAGAGCCCCGCGATGAGGTAGACGGCTGCTGAGGTCACTCGTCACCGATCAGATCTGGGTGGGCGTGGGTGTCTGCGGGGCAGGTGTCTGTGGTGCAGGTGACTGTGGTGCAGGTGTCTGAGGCGTGGGCGTCCGGCCCGTGGGTGTCTGCGCGGGCGTCGGTGCCGCCTCCGTGGCCGGCCCGATGGGCGGGGTGGGGGGCCAGCGCCGGGAGACGGTGAGAGCGATGAGCAGGTACCAGGCCGACGCCGCTGCGAGGACGGCATACGACCTGCCGTCGGCGGGGAAGACGACCGCCGCCAGCACGGTCGCGGCAACGAAGACCGCGTTGAAGAGGACGTCGTAGAGCGCGAAGATCCGCCCCCGGTAGACGTCGCTGACCACCCGTTGGATCGTCGTGTCGACGCAGATCTTGACACCCTGGGCGGCGATGCCCAGCCCGAGGGCCGAGACGACGACCGCCCACCGGGTGAACAACGTCGCGGGGAAGACCTGCATGACGGCGGCGAGACTGCTGAGGGCGGTGATGTAGTGACGCATCCCGAACCGGTTGGACAAGGTGGGCGTGAGCAGGGCCGCCAGGGCAAAGCCCACTCCTGAGGCGGCCACCGCGACACCCAGGCCAGCCAGTCCCGCGCCGGCATCGCCGGCCGCGAAGTGGTTGCGGTACAACAGGATCGTCCCGATGATCATCACGCCGTAGGGCAGCCGGCTCGCGCCGACGACGCCCAGTGCGAGGCGGCCGAGCGGTGACAGGTGCCTGGCCGCGTCGACGAGCCCGCGGACGACGTTGCTCAGCGCCTCCCGGACCGCGGTGTCGACGTCCTCGAGGTCCGGGCCGAGGTTGGGGAGGCGGGTGGCGAGGACCGCCGACAACAGGTAGCAGGCCGCCCCGACCGCGAGAACGACGTCGTCGTGGTGGGCCACCGCGTGAACCGCTCCGCCGACAGCGAGACCGCCGAGGAAGGCCAGGGTCCCGCACGTCGGGGACAGCGCGTTCGCGGTGACGAGGAGGCTGCGGGTGACGACGTGCGGCAGGCCGGCCGACAACCCCGCGAGCAGGAAGCGGTTGACGGAGAACGCACCCAGGACGAGAAGGTAGAACGGGATCCCGAGCTCGTCGCGCATGACGAGCAAGGCGATGACCAGGAGCAGCGCGGCGCGGATGGCGTTGCTGAGGACGAGGATCCGCCGACGCTGCCACCGGTCGAGGAAGACACCGGCGAACGGCCCGAGGAAGGTGAAGGGCAGGAGGATCGTGGCGAACGCCGCCGCGATGGCTACCGCGCTCGGGGCACGCTCGGGGGAGAACAGGACGGTCGAGGCCAGCGCGACCTGGAAGACACCGTCCGAGGCCTGCGAGACCAGCCGCACCGCGAAGAGCCGACGAAAGCCGGACAGTCGCAGGAGGACCGCGAGGTCCCGGAAGAAGGTCACTCGCGCAGGATAAGTGCTCCGCCGGCCCCGAGGGACGGGGCCCGATCGATCCGGAGCGGCCCTCGCGCCGCTCCTCTGCGGCGGCTGCGCTGACCGCGCACCAGGCGCGAGACGATAACGTCGACCGGGTCGTCCGACCCTCACCGAGAGGACGGCCCCCAGCCCGCCGAAACGTCAGAGACGAGGAGCCAGCCATGGCCCACGACCCGTATGCCGCCCTCCCGCAGGTGCCCTCGTTAGAGGTCACCTCCACCGATGTCACGGACGGGCAGCAGCTGGACAACGCCCAGGTGAGCGGCATCGCCGGCGCCGGGGGTGAGGACGTGTCGCCGCAGCTCAGCTGGTCCGGGTTCCCCGCGGAGACCAGGAGCTTCGCCGTCACGGTCTACGACCCGGACGCCCCGACGGCGTCGGGCTTCTGGCACTGGGCCGTCCTCAACATCCCGGTGACGACCACGGAGCTGCCCACCGGAGCCGGCGACGACAACGGCTCTGGTCTGCCCGCCGGCGCCATCCAGCTCGAGAACGACGGTGGGGTGCGGCAGTTTCTCGGTGCCGCTCCACCGGAGGGGCACATCAGGCACCGGTACTTCGTCGTGGTCCACGCCGTCGACGTCGAGACGCTCGACGTCCCCGAGGACGCGACGCCTGCGGCGCTGGGGTTCACCCTGTTCACGCACACCCTCGCCCGCGGGCAGATCGTCCCCTGGTACCAGCGCTAGCTGCCGGTCACGAGGGCCACCGCCTGCTGGGCGATCTCGAGCTCCTCGTTGGTCGGGACGACGAGAACCGTGACCCGGCTGGAGTCGGTCGAGATGCGGTGCTCGCCCGACGTCGCCGCGGCGTTGGCGCCGGTGTCGAGCTCGATGCCGAAGAGTGCCAGGTCATGGAGGGCAGCGGCCCTGAGGGTAGGGCTGTGCTCACCGATCCCGGCGGTGAAGACCACGGCGTCAACGCGCCCGAGGGCAGCGGCATACGCCCCGACGTACTTGCGCAGCCGGTAGGCCACGACGTCGAAGGCGACCCGCGCGTCCGGGTCACCGCTCCGGACGAGCTCGCTCACCTCGCGGAAGTCGTTGGTCCCGGTGAGGCCCCTGAGCCCACTGTCCTGGTTGAGCGCTGACTCGTAGTCCTCGACCGAGATGCCGGCCCGGGCGAGGAGCGACGGCAGTGACGGGTCGAGGTCACCGGGGCGGGTGCCCATGACGAGGCCTTCCAGCGGCGACAGCCCCATCGACGTGTCGATGCTGCGTCCGCCCGCGACCGCCGCGGCGCTGGCCCCGTTGCCGAGATGCAGGACGATGACGTTCGCGTCCGGAACGGCCAGCCCGAGCAGCTGCGCTGCGCGCCTCGACACAAAGGCGTGCGACGTGCCGTGGAACCCGTAGCGCCGTACCCCGTGGTCCTCCCGCCAGGCCCGAGGGACGGCATACGTGTAGGCGCGGGGCGGCAGGGTGTGGTGGAAGGCCGTGTCGAAGACGGCAACCTGCGGCGTCTCCGGGAAGTGGTCGCGGGCCACCCGGATGCCCTCGAGGTTGGCGGGGTTGTGCAAGGGCGCGAGGGGGACGAGCTGCTCGACCGCCGTCACGACGTCGTCGGTGATGACCACCGGTTCGCTGAACTTCGCCCCTCCGTGGACGACCCGGTGCCCGACCGCGGTGAGCTCGATCGAGTCGAGGTCGGGGCCGTGGTCGCGGAAGGCCCGGAGCATCACGTCGAACGCCTCGCGGTGGGAAGTACGTCCTGCCTCGCCCTTGTGCTCACCGTCCGGGCCGGAATGCATGACGTGGGAACGCGGCTCGCCGATGGGTTCGACCACACCGCTGGCGTGGGTGTCGCCGGTGGTCGCGTCGAGCAGCTGGTACTTCAGCGACGACGACCCGGCGTTGATGACGAGGACGAGGCTCTCGGGGCTCATCCCATCGACCGACGTCAGCCCCGCCAGGTCCAGTCGCGGACCTCGGGCAAGTCCTCGAGGTGCTCGCGGATGTAGAGCGAGTGCTTGGCGAGCTGGGCGTCGCAGAAGTCCGTCAGCTCGCGCCATCCGGCCGGCCGGCGCACCGCCCGGCGCAGCACCTCGCGGGCCAGGTGGTAGCGCGACATCTTGTTCAGCACGACCATGTCGAACGGCGTCGTGGTGGTGCCCTGCTCGGCGAAGCCACGCACGTGGAAGCGGCCGGGGTTCGACCGTCCGTGCAGGAGCTGGTGAACGGCTCGAGGGTAGCCGTGGAAGGCGAAGACGACGTGCTTGTCGGGCGTGAAGAGCTCGTCGAAGGTCGAGTCGGCGAACCCGTGGGGGTGGTCGTTCTCCGGGAGCAGGGCCATGAGATCGACGACGTTGACGACCCTCACCTTCAGCTCGGGGGTGTAGTCGCGCAGGAGCTCCGCTGCGGCGAGCGTCTCCATGGTCGGGACGTCGCCGGCGCAGGCCAGGACGATGTCCGGGCTGTCGGAGGCGGGCAGGTTGGACGCCCACTCCCAGACCCCCGCGCCTGCGGCGCAGTGCTCGTTGGCCTCGTCCAGGGTGAGGTACTGCAGGTGCTGCTGCTTGTCGACGACGATGAGGTTCACGTGGTCCGTGCTGCGCAGGCAGTGGTCGGTGATCGACAGCGCCGTGTTGGCGTCCGGCGGGAGCCACACCCGCACCACCCCCGGGGCGAGCGGCAGCAGCGAGTCGATGAGGCCCGGACCCTGATGGGAGAACCCGTTGTGGTCGTTGCGCCAGCAGGTGCTCGTCAGGAGGATGTTGAGGGACGAGACCGGCGCCCGCCAGGGCAGCTCCTGCGCGTGCTGCATCCACTTCACGTGCTGGATCGTCATCGAGGCGGAGACCATGGCGAACGCCTCGTAGGTCGCGAAGAGGCCGTGTCTCCCCGTGAGGAGGTAGCCCTCGAGCCAACCCGAGCAGAGGTGCTCCGAGAGGACCTCCATGACCCGACCGTCCGCGGAGAGCTGCGTGTCGGTCTGGACGAGGGGCGCCTGGAGGCAGCGGTCGGTGACGTCGAACACCGCCTGCAGGCGGTTGCTCGCCGTCTCGTCCGGACAGAACAGCCGGAAGCTGCCGCCGCCGTCCTCAGTGGTGTCCGCGGCATACACGTCTCTCATCAGCTCGCCGATCGGCCGGGTGCTCTCGTGGAAGAGCACCCCGGGACGCTCGATGTCGAGGGCGAAGCGGGTCAGCTCGGGGATGGGCAGCTCGCGGCGCAGCCGTCCACCGTTGGCGTAGGGGGTTGCGGACATCCGCTTGTCCCCTTCGGGAGCCAGCGCGGTGAGCTCCTGAACCAGCCGTCCGTCGTCGGTGAAGAGGTCGTCGGGGGCGTAGCTCCGGAGCCACGTCTCGAGCATCGCGAGGTGCTCGGGATGTTCCTTGAGGCCCGAGAGCGGGACCTGGTGGCTGAGGTTGGTGCCTTCGACCTGGATGCCGTCGACGGTGTGCGGACCGGTCCACCCCTTGGGCGTGCGCAGGACGATCGCCGGCCACCGGTGGCGCACCTGGGGACTCGGCCGGCCCGTGCGAGCCGCGTCCCGCAAAGCCGCGATGGCGGCGTGGCTTGCCACGAGCGCGGCCCACAGGTCCCGGAAGACGGTCGGCGGGTCATCGCCGGACACGACGATCGGTGCCCAGCCCTGACTGTCCAGGTAGGCAGACACGTCCTTGTCCGTGGTGCGCCCGAGCACCGTTGGGCCGGAGATCTTGTAGCCGTTGAGGTGGATGATCGGCAGGACCGCCCCGTCGCGGCGAGGGTTGGCGAAGTAGGAAGCCGCCAGGACCCGGCGAGCGGACCGGTCTCGGCCTCCCCGTCGCCGACGACACACGCAACGAAGAGGTTCGGATTGTCGAACGACGCACCGGCGGCATGCGCCAGGGCATAGCCGAGCTCGCCGCCCTCGTGAATGCTGCCCGGGGTCTGCACGCTGACGTGGCTGGGGATGCCGCCGGGGGAGGAGAACTGCCGGAACAGCCGCTGGACGCCGTCGGCGTCCCGGGTGATCTGTGGGTAGACCTCGCTGTAGGTGCCCTCGAGGTAGGCGTTGGCGACGAGCGCCGGTCCGCCGTGACCTGGTCCCGTGACGTAGAGCCAGTCGCTGCCGGTGCGGCGGATGAGCCGGTTCAGCACGGTGTAGATCATCGACAGGCCGGGGCTCGTGCCCCAGTGTCCGAGGAGGCGCGGCTTGATGTGCTCGATGTTGAGCGGCTCGCGCAGGAGGGCGTTGTCCTTGAGGTAGATCTGACCGACTGTGAGGTAGTTGGCGGCAGCCCACCAGCGTAGGTCGAGGGCGAGGTCCGCAGCGCTGTAGGCCGCGAGATCTAGGGCGGCGGTGTCGCTGCGGGTGGTCGGGTCAGGCTGTGTGCTGGTGGGAATGCTGGTCATCGTCCCTCTTCCAGGGTGTGGTGGCCGATCCGACCCGGATCCTCGCAGGCAGGTCCGGGCTGCGCGCCCGCATCAGGTGGGTGGTTGTCAGCTGATCGTCGCGTCCGACACCACCGCCTGGGGAGGGTTGCGAATGAGCAACCATGAGACGAGGCCGCCGGCCGCGAGGAACACGGCACAGATCCACATCGCCTTCGCATAGGCGCTCGAGAAGGCGTCTGCGCGCTGGTACTCTCCGCCGCTCAGGCCGACGACGGCCGGAAGCGCGGCCACGGCGAGCAGGCTGCCCGCCCGGGCGACGGCGTTGTTCACCCCGCTGGCCATCCCGGCATACCGGTCCGGCGCCGCGTCGAGGACAGTGGCGGTGAGCGGTGCGACGAGCACGCACAGCCCCAGGCCGAAGATGCTGACGCCAGGCAGCACGCCGAGCCAGTAGGACGACCCGCCGCCCACCCTCGCGAGCAGGGCCGCCCCCACGGCGCAGAGGAGCGGCCCCACGGCCATGGGGATCCGGGGACCGATCCGGGCTCCGAGCTCGCCGCCTCTGGCTGCGAGAAGCAGCATGAGGATCGTGACGGGCAGGCTCGCGAGCCCGGCCTCGAGCGGCTGGTAGCCGAGCACGGTCTGTAGCTGGAGGGTGAGGAAGAAGAAGACGGCTCCCAGCGCCGCGTAGACGAGGAGGGTCATCGCGTTGGCCGCGCTGAACTGGCGCGAGGTGAAGAGCGACGGCGGGACCATGGGATGGGAGCTGGTGCGCTCCACGCCGATGAAACCGAGCCCGATGGCGAGGCTGGCGACGAGCACGACGACCGTCCAGACGAGGCCGAGTGCGTGCGCCTCGATCAGCGCGTACGTCGTCACGGCCAGCGCCACCGTGGCCAACGTCGCTCCCGTGACGTCGAACCGGTGGGACGCCTGCTCGTCCCGGCTCTCCGGGACGGTGGCCTGCGTGATCCACACCGTGGCGGCGGCCAGCGGCACGTTGATGAGGAAGGCCCAGCGCCAGCTGGCGTACTGGACGAGCCAGCCACCGACGAACGGCCCGATGGCCGCCGAGATCCCCCCGAGACCCGACCAGGAACCGATCGCCTTGGCCCGGTCCGCATGCTGGAAGGTCGCCTGGATGATGGACAGGCTTCCGGGTGTCAGGAGCGCTCCGCCGACGCCCTGCAGCACGCGGGCGATGATCAGCTGCTCGGGGTTCTGGGCGAGACCGCAGGCGGCCGAGGCGATGGCAAACCAGACCACCCCGACGACGAAGACCCTGCGCCGGCCGAAGCGGTCACCGAGCGAGCCGCCGAGAAGGATGAGGGAGGCCAGCGACAGGAGGTAGCCGTTGGCGATCCACTGCAGCTGGGCGAGGCTCGCGTCGAGGTCCTGGCCGATGCGGACCAGTGCGACGTTGATGACCGTCCCGTCCAGGAGCGCCATTCCCGACCCGAGGACCGCCGCCGTCACGACGAAACGCCCAGTGCGCGAGCTCAGGGCTATGCCGGTCACGAGCGCAGTCTGTCACTGCGCGGAGACGGTGCACAGGGCGGCGCGGCGTGACGATGACATGGCCACCGCAAGGCCGCCCGGACAACAGACGCGACAGAAGGTATGCCGTGGACGCGCGTCACGGTCGGCTGGTGACCCTCGGCTGGTGACCCTCGGCTGGTGACCCCGTCTGATAGTGCCGCATGCCGCGTGCGAGTACCCGGCATACGGACGATGGCGAGGCCCTGACCGCGCTCGCGGAGCGCCGCCTGGGCGTGCGTCTTGAGGCACTCCGGGACGGGCGCGACGATGCGCTCTGGCGTGCTGTGGCCGGTGTGCCGGGTGGGGTGCTCGGGTTCGGGGTTTGCCGAGCCTGCGTGCTAACGTTTCCGGTCGCAGCAGGGCTTCATTGGAAGGCCTGCTGGCACCCTGTCCGGGTGGCGGAATGGCAGACGCGCTAGCTTGAGGTGCTAGTGCCCTTAACGGGCGTGGGGGTTCAAGTCCCCCTCCGGACACGATTAAAGACACACGCTTTCTCCGCGGTGACGGTGACCCGCTGAGCATGGTGGTCGTACTCGAGGCGAACGCCCAACGACTTGTAGACCTCGCTCCGAGCTGCGGGCTCCGCCGTGGTCAGGATCTGGGTCAGGCCACCCAGTTGTCCTATGGCTTCTTGGATGTCGTCGGCGCTGAGGCGCCGATCTTTGGGGAGGTCTCGGATCTGCGCTTCGATCCCTTCCCGCTCCTTGCCGCGCCGCTTGAGCTGCTCGGTGAGCTGGGGCAGGTCTGCGCCAGCTTCGATGGCAGAGACGAGGGCGGCGATTTTGCGGTCGACCTCGGCGAGCCGCGCGTTGAGCGACGCTGTTCCGGACCCGGCGAACGGGTCGTGCTGGTGGGCGGCGATGGCCTCAGACGTGGTCAATGACGCGATCCACTCGTCGAGCGGTCCGAGGATGCCGTCCTCCCTGACATAGAGACAGGACGGGTGTTGGGCCGGCCCGTCGGGAAGTGCCCGGTTGTGAGCCATGAGGCAGCGGTAGAGGGTTCGCCCTGTGCCGCTGGACCGGTTGCCTCGCCACGCTCCCTCCATGCGCCTCCCGCAGATGGTGCAGAACACGAGGCCTTGCAGTGCGTAGGGGTGAATGCTGTTTCGGGGCTTGCGCGCGCCGCGTTCACGGCTGGCGAGCCGTCCGCGCGCGGCAAGGAATAGGTCATTGGTGATCAGCGCGGGATGCGTTCGAAGGTCGGAACGGATCCACTGCTCCTCGTCTCGCCATCTCAGCCGCGTACGGTTGCCGGCTGCGACGTCGTCCGGGTCGATGAGCTCTTCGACTTGCGCTGTTTGGCCCACACTCGCCGTCCGGTGTAGGTCTCGTTGGCGAGGATCGCCCTTACTGCTGAGAACGCCCAGCCCCTGGGGTCGCGGTGCGGATTTCTGTGCGGGTCGTGGGCGCTCGGCGAGAGCACTCCATCGTCAGTCAAGGTCTGCGCGATGGAGCGCAGGCCCGACCCCGCGACGTAGAGCTCGAAGATGCGGCGTACTACGGGGGCGGTGTCATCGTCGGGGACGAGGCGGTGGGATCGTTGGCCGGCGGCAGCGCGGCCGTGGTTGGGATGTGGCCCGGCGTCCACGAGCTTGTAGCCGTATGGGGGGCGGCCGCCTAGGAATCGGTCGGTCCGAGCGGCGAGGTCCATCATTGCCGCTCTAGTGCGCACTTGGATTCGGCTGCGTTCCCCCTTCGACATCCCCCCGAAGAGGGTCATCACCAGGTCGTGTGCTTCGGACCCGGGGTCAATGGTGCCGCCGACCTCTGGGACCCATAGCTGCACGCCGTAGTGGGTGAACACCGGGAAGGTCAGGCCGAACTGGTTGCCGTAGAAGGCGCGCTGAGGCTCTCCGATGACGACGCCTTCGAAGCCACGGTCCGGATTCGGAAGCGTGGTCAGCAGGCGGCTGGCCTCCGGTCGCCGTTTCCAAGGCAGGGAACGTGATGTGCCGACGTCGAAGAACTCTTGGACGACCGTCAGCCCGGCCGGTTCGACCAGTTGCCTTGCTCTGCTGAGCTGCCACCCTCGAGAGGCCTCGGGGTCTTGCTGGTCCTCGGTCGACACCCGACCGTAGAACGCGACCCGCTTCGTGCTGCCTCCGTCGTGGCTCGCTTCGCTGCCCGCGCTGCGATGACCAGCTCTGCGAGGAGAGCCAGCGTCCTAGCGGGCAACGCGTAATCGCAGGGTACGGCTAAGGCAGTGTCAGAACCTGTGAATCCACAACGGATGTCGGCCGCACCCTCATCGAGTCCCTGCGCGTCAGCCCGACACTCGCCGCTTGGCACTTTCGGCGGCGTGCCTGACGGCGCGACGCTGCTCCGTTTGCTCCCCATATCCCGGTAAGCATCCGAACCCCCGCGGGATGGACACCCGAAGCCTGACCGCATGGCGACGGACTACCGGTGACCCCACGAGTGTCCAGGATACTCTGACAAATCGTGGGGTCGGCCGGCGAAGCGCTGCAGTTGTGTCAGCGACCTGTCAAGTACCGGGTTTGATGGAGGGTTCGATCTCCCGGTGAGCAGGCTGCTCGGGGAGGGTGGTGCTGCGGTGCTGGGTCTCGTACTCGACTGGTGGGACGAGTCCGATCTCGCCGTGGAGGCGTCTGAAGTTGAACCAGCATCGGCCGGCGACGGGCCTTCCCGCCGGCCAGCAGGCTGCTGGCCGGGGAGGGGACCGCCGGGATGGTTCCCACGTTCACCGTCGAACCGTTCGACGGGGTCGGCGCCCAACTATGCCCCTGCAACATCGCCACGGTTACGCCGCAGGTCTTCACCGTGGCCTCCCGACCGGCGACATCACCCAGCCAAGGAGTTCCCCGCACGGCCACGCCGTGCGGGTGCGCGTTGCTCACCAGCCCTGATCCGCCAGGTTCGAGCTGGAGGGTCTCTTGAGGGGCTTTCAGCCGCTGGTTCCTCACGTACGCCTTCCCGTCCTGCTAGCCGGACCCAGACCATCTGGCAGTGCTGGCCTGTCCCGTCGTTGTCAGGGCTGCTTCCGCCCTCCCCCTCATCCCAGGGATCAGGCTGCCCTCAGCTTCTCCCGACTCGCTGCGACGAGCCGAAGGCGTGTCCTTTCACCACCGCACGGTTCAACAGCGCCTCGTGGCGCTCGATGTCGGCGACCCACAGCTGGTCCGGTCGGTCTGCGGTGAAGGCCCGTTTGACGAGATCTTTGCGGGTGTCCGGGCCGGTACCGGGCACCGTGGTGCGAGGACCCTTCGCGCGCGAGATCCCGCGCAGGCCAAGGTCTTTCATCAGCCGATGCGTCGTGCACCGCGCCACCGCCTGACAGCCGGCCAGGACCTGTTCACGGTTCAGCTGTGCGTGCATCTTCCGGATCCCGTACACGCCATAGTTCTCCTGGTGGACCCGCGCGATCACGGGCTTGAGTTCCTCGTCGCGCACTGCCCGCGCCGACGGCGGTCGGGTCCGGGCCGCGTAGAAGGTGCTCGGAGCGATCGGCACATCCGCGCTGGACAACGCGGCGGCGATCGGCTCGACTCCGAAGAGGTCCTTGTACCGCTCGATGTAGTCGATGATCATCGGCAGGGGCGGTCGAGCTCCGCCGCGAAAAAAGCCGACGCCGAACGCAAGATCGCGTTAGCCCGTCGCAGCTCGCGGTTGTCCCGCTCCAGCTCGGCCAGCCGCGCACCCTCGGCTGTCGTGGTGCCCGCCCGGGCGCCGGCGTCAATCTCGGCTTGGCTCACCCAGCCGCGCAGCGTCTCGGTGTTGATCCCGAGCTGCTCACCGATCCGCGTGCACGCCCCTGGCCGCGAGGCAGGATCCTTCCGGGCGTCCAGCGTCAGCCTGATCGCCCGCTCCCGAAGCTCCTCCGGGTACTTCCGTGGTGCCACCATGCGCTTACCTCCGTGGCTTGATGCCCTCCATCAAACCCGGTACTTGACAGGGCCCGGGCCGCGTCGTGGTTCCCGGGGGTGGTCGACACGGGCCTGCGGCAGGTGACCTGGCCGGCGATCGAGGCCCACCGGGACTACATCACCGCCCAGCTGGCGGCCGGTGTCACGCTCTCCACGATCCATCAGCGTCTGGTCGACGAGCAGGGGTTGGAGGCGTCAGTGGCCTCGGTGCGGCGCTGGGTGGGCGGGAACCTGCCCGAGGAGGTGCGCCGCGCGCAGGTGCGGGTCCTTCGCCCGGGACCGGTCGAACCCGGCAGTGAAGCGCAGATCGACTACGGGCGCTTGGGGGTGTGGACCGACTCGGGCACCGGCCGCAGACACACGGTGCAGGCGTTTGTGATGGTGTTGGCCTGTTCGAGGTACATGTTCGTGCGTCCGGTGCTGCGGATGGACCAGGAGGCCTGGACCCGTTGTCACGTCGAGGCGTTCGCGTTCTTCGGCGGGGTCCCGGCCCGTCTAGTCCCGGACAACCTCAAGACGGGGGTGGATAAGCCGGACCTGTACGACCCGCAGATCAACCGTTCCTACGCCGAGCTGGCCGCCCACTACGGCGTCCTGGTCGACCCGGCCCGGGCGTTCAAGCCCAAGGACAAACCCCGGGTGGAACGGCCGATGCCGTATGTGCGGGACTCCTACTGGCGGGGGCGGACCTTCACCAGCCTGGAGGGGAAGCAGGCCGACGCGGTCCGCTGGTGCCAGGACGTGGCCGGCGCCCGGGCCTGCCGCCCCTTGGACGGCGCCGCACCGGCCGCGGTGTTCGCCGCCGTCGAGGCTGGCGCGTTGAGACCGCTGCCGAGGACACCGTTCGTGCTGGCGACGTGGTCGGCCGGCAAGGTCGGCCCGGACATCCACCTCAAGGTCGGCCCGGTCTTGTACTCGGTGCCGTGGCGGTTGATCGGTCAGCAGGTCCACGCCCGCTCGACGGCGACGATGGTCCAGGTCGTTCATGAGGGCCAGGTCGTGGCCACCCATGTACGACGGCAGCGGGGCCGGTCCACCACCGTGGCGCACTACCCGCCGGAGCGGATCGCGTTCCATATGCGCACCCCTTCCTGGTGCCGGCACGCCGCCGAGCAGGTCGGCCCGTCCTGCTGCGAGGTCGTCGCGACCTTGTTGGAGGTCAATGCCCTGTTCCGCCTGCGCGCCGCCCAGGGCGTCCTGGGCCTGCGGACCAAACACAGCCCGACCCGGCTCGAGGCCGCGTGCGCCAAGGCGATCGCCGTCGGTGACCCGTCCTACCGCACCATCAAGGGCATCCTGATCGCCGGCACCGAAACCGCCGCCGAGTCAGGGCAACCCCCAAGCCATGCAGCCGAGGTCCCCGCCTTCCTCCACGGCCCGCACGCGCTATTCGAACCCCCCGGCGACGCCGCCCTGGCGGCGATCCTGCAGCTGCCGACCCTGGCGAGCGACACCGGTGAGCCAGCCCAGCAGGCCAGGTCATGAGGGCCGCCCGCTGCCCCGCCGTCCGCACCGACTGCCCCGCCGACTACCCCGCCGACTACCCCGCCGACTACCCCGCCGACTACCCCGCCGACTGCCCGCCGGCATCGACCCGGGCGCGAGCGACCTGGCCGACCTGGCCGAGGTCCTGAGCATCCTCGAGGACTTCCTCCACCACGCTGGCGAGGACGTCGTCGACGAGCTCGCCGCCTACTCGTCGGCCCGCCCGTACGACGCGCCCGACTGGGTCCGCTGGGTCGCCGACCTCCTCGCTCGCCACGCCGCCACCCTGCGCAGGCTCGACGCCGCCGCTGCTACCCCGCCCGCCCACACCCCGACCGGAGAACCCTCATGAACGTGCTCAACCCCGCCCTGCACGACACGCTGCGCACCCTGAAACTGACCGGGATGCTCGAGACCCTCGACGCCCGCGTGGCTCAGGCCCGCGCCGGGAAGCTGGGCCACCTGGACTTCCTGCAGGTGCTGTGCGAGGACGAGATCGCCCGCCGCGAGTCCGCCGCCCTGACCCGCCGGCTACGCCTAGCCCGGTTCGAGGAACAGGCCACGATGGAGTCGTTCGACTTCACCGCCAACCCCAAGGTCCCCGCCGCCGCGCTACGCGACCTGGGCGCCCTGCGCTGGCTGGACGCGGGAGAGTCCATCATTCTGTACGGGCCCACCGGTGTAGGCAAGACACACGTCGCTCAAGCGTTGGGGCACAACGTGATCCGCCGCGGCGGGCAGGTCCGGTTCGTCAAGACCAGCCGGGTCCTGGCCGACCTCGCCGACCGCACCTGGGACCGGCGGCTCCGGGAGTACACCCGCCCCGCCGTGGTGATCCTCGACGATTTCGCCATGCGGGAGCTGACCGCACCCCAGGCCGACGACCTGTACGAGCTGGTCTCCGAACGGGCCATCCAGGCCCGGCCACTGATCCTGACCTCCAACCGGGCCCCCACCGACTGGTACGCCCTCTTCCCCAACCCGGTCGTCGCCGAGTCGCTTCTCGATCGGCTCGTCAACACCAGCCACCAGGTCCTCATGGACGGACCCAGTTACCGGCCCCGCAAACGACCCCGAACAGCGCAGCGGGACATATCGTGATCAGCCGCGCCCGTCAACAACCCGTTGACAGCGCGCTGGCCTGCCACTACGCCGACGACCCCGCCCGCCGGCCCCGGTGCACGCTGACTGCGACCCTCCGGTACGGAGCCGTGGCGCTGTGCGCGTCCTGCAACGCGGCCCGCTCGACCCTCGGCAAGGGCCAAACCCCGCTCCCGCTACCAGCCGGGGTGGTGTTCGACGTCCTGGGCTGGGTCGCCACCGCCCACCGGCAGGTGGGCGCCGCCGAAGCCACCCTGGCCGCCGCCGTCACCAGAGCCCGCCAAGCCGGGACTTCCTGGACGGTGACCGGAGCCCAACTCGGCATCTCACGTCAAGGCGCACAGCAACGCTTCACCCGTGCGCCCGGCCGTGAGTCACCAAGCCGGCTACCCGCACGGACTGACCGGCATCAGGTCGACTCGACAACCACCCAGACTCTGGAGTAGAAACAGAACACGGACCACACCTAGCGGGACTTTCCTAGTTAGCTCGCGGCAGTCTGGTAAACGTGCAGGTCGGGGTGGTTTGGTGGTGGGCTGGGTGTATGACCTAAGTCCGTGGGGCCCATCGGGTGAGGGTGAAGATCTCG
>JAABUP010005090.1_pt1 | contig 20553 bp, 20 predicted proteins | sample 5559201 | NCBI WGS metagenome assembly JAABUP01 (sample SAMN10711887, study PRJNA513373) | rock metagenome | isolation source: Antarctica rocks | place: Antarctica
AGACACTGATGCTTGTCACCGATCCGGGAGCACTATCCAGGGTGACAAAAGACATTGGACGTCGCAGTTCGTGCGCAACTCGTCGTTGAATTCGCGTTACCACGGCCTGTCTCGCGTTATCGGTGCAGGTGGGTATTGATCTCTTCAGTTTGACCTATCTTGTGTTGCAGTCGTAGCCCTTGTTACCTTGTCTATCTACGTCATGAGCCTCTCGTACTTGTTGGCCGCTTACTTCCATTCGTTGTCCGATCAATTGCTGAATCGTCGCGTGCGTCTCTGCTTGACGCGCTTCGTCACTGCTGCAGACATGGGCAACGAGCAGAGCTCACCCCTTCAGCAGGCAGCTGCTCACGATGACATTGATAAGGTGCATGCACTCGTAGCTCAGAACAGGATCGAGCTAAACGGAACAGACAAGGTGAGGTTTGGTCACTCTCAGCTTAAACACGCCATATTCTGCATTGTAGTGTAACCCTGCTGCCTTTTTCGCAGGACGGATGGACTCCGTTGCATTTCGCATCATACTGGGGAAGTCACAAAGTAATGAAGGAGTTGCTGGAGCTGGGAGCCAGAACAGATGCACAGGACAAGGTCAAAACATGCTTGGATCAGGCTTGATGCTGTTGTGTGCTTTGCCACGCTGCACATGTGCCAAGGCATCATCATTGACATGCTCAATGCAGCGCATGCGGACTCCCTTGCATTTGGCAGCACTTCAAGGAGACGCAGCATCAGTCATGGGCCTTTGTACCTATAAGGCCAAGGTTAACTTGAAAGATGAGCACGCCTTGACACCTCTGCACAAGGCTGCCGCCCAGGGCCACAATGAAGCTGCAGAAGAGCTATTGGCCCACAATGCCAACCCCAATGCAACAGATGAGGTAATGTTCATGCTGCCTGCTTCTCATGCTTTCAACAAGTTTATACAGCACTGCGACAAGGCAAGAAGCTTAAAGTACCCACTGCATATTATGCAATTATGCTGACAACCAGTACACTGTAACAGACTACTATAGTATCAGTATGATACACTGATTGCCAGCAGGAACAAGGCAGCTATGTCAGGAGCATGCCTAAGCAGCACACTAGAGGGGCCAGTTGGAAGCATCGGGGCTTTTTGCATTGTGCTGTCCTGAGATGCAACTTTGCTACTCCCAGGTTGGGACTACACCAGCACATCTGGCTGCCAAGAGAGGACATGCTGCTGTCATCAAACTGCTGTTCATCAGAGGAGCAGATTGCAGAGTAAGCTCATGCGGCTTCATCTGCAATGCCAGCTGCCCAAGACACATCCTCCTGCCATGCAGGCTCTGAATAGCATTATATTTTATGACCTGATAAGCATTCTGTCGCAAACACCTTCATTGTCTCTATGAGGCCGCCCATGCAGCTGTGTCATGGCAGCATGGTGCAAGCAGCTTTCAGCGCATCAACCTCTTGCTCTGCAACAGCTCTCTGAAGTCTTACCTCGTGAAACACACCTTCCATGCAAGCACTGATTTGGTAAAATTGTCAATGTCTGCAGCTCGCCAGGACAGACGGCTACACGCCTTTGCATGAGGCAGCAGCTGCAGGGTACACTGAAGCTGCTAAGGTGCTGCTCTCCATTGGAGCCACGCCTGATGTCACAGACAAGGTAAATGTGCTGCCCTCAATACAAACACTACAAGCAAAACTGGCCATCTTCAAAAAATTGTATATAATATACTAGGCTCATATGTATATTGTATGTAGTGTACTGTGACAACATCTTACAGATGTCTTTGTTTTTTATTTTGCACATTGAACCTTATATTGGACATGATTGGCATGCTTGCCATATGCTGCCCTATGTCTGCATCACGACATGCCTCTGGGCTCAGCAGGATTCAAAATCTTCATCTTGACACGCTGCTGCATTTGGCAGAACACATTGTCTGTACCATGACGTGCTACTTGGTGCAGTAGCATATGCTGTTGGCATCATCACACCATTTTAGGCTCCACTGCCTGCTCCAAAACTCAGCATGTGTCCTGTGATTACCATGGCAACAGAAAAACTATCACTGTCACTCGGAAAGTGCAATCAACTATTTATAGTTTATAGGTTATGCATTATAATCTTATTTAATCAAGCATATATTACATATATACGTATATAGACTATGTGTATGTAGTGTTTATCTATGTACAATTTATGCAAGTAAATATAAATACTGCCCCAACATACACCCCTCAACAATGCCTGTAAGTAAGAACATGCTTGTGTCCTGTGGTCACCTTAACATGTAAAACGCCCCATCATCCTTTGCACCCTTGCTGCAACACATGAGTTGTGCTTCTGAGTGCTGCAGAATGGACACACACCCAGAGACCTTGCACAGAAGGCAGGCCACATGACCATCGTGCGATTGCTGGCAGGCCCTGACACCTACCAGCAGAATCTGGATTCAGGCCTTCATGGTCAGGTAATCATTGCGTAAATGTGTAAACATCATGGCACATCTTGCCTTGCTCTGCCACAGAGACTGTATGTTATAAATGGCTTCTGTCCTTGCAAAATTACCTTCCACCTCTGTCAGGCACCGTTTGAATGTATAAGTGTTGCCAAGATGTGCTTAGTCATAGCAAGATCTTTCACCAGGTTGTATCAGACAGAACGCTTGTGAACACAACAACACACACCATTCTTAGTGCATAAGGTGTCTGCGTGGCTTGTTCATCTGTATAGTGTGTCATCTCTCAATGACCAGTGTCAAGCTGCATGCCACCAGACCCATTGGGGTCAACATCAAGTCCTACCTGATCTTCCGTGGTGAGAATAGTACTCTCATGTGTCATTGCATGCAGTACTCCACAAGCACACCCGATGAAACTCACCCCTGGGCTGTTTAATTAATGCTGCGGGGTGTAAACTCCCTCCCCCACCCCTCCCTCATTCCTTCTGTCTCTGTGTCTTCTTCTTACTTCTGCCAGTGCTTCTTCTTCTTCTTTGTGACTGCCATCATGGGTACGTGCAGGGCGTGAGCACCTCAAGAAGTCCAGGGGTCAGTGAGTCTGAGTCTGATGTGAAGTACCCCACATTGCATAAGCCTGGCCAGAAGACCAGCAAGGCAGCCCCAGCTGTTGCTGCTGCGGATCCTGACAGCGCAGAGGTGCAGTACCCAGGAATCTACAAGCCCAACAAGAAGAAGATCGACTCCAGCACGGTAAGCGCCATGAATTTTGTTAATTAGGTTTGCACGAGGTTTTCTCTATCAGAGAAAGAGAGGAAAATTTGCGGTCAGAAAGAAAAGCAGCAAATACCCACCTGAGATATCGTAAACACAGACCAGTACAGCCTTTGCATACTAACAGAACAACCTTGCACATTTAGTCACCCTAAACCCTAAATGTGCAACATGGTCTGAAAGGCCGTCAACACAGCCCCTGACCACAAAATTGCTGCGCACAAAGCCTTCTAGAGCTGAGCAAGTGGCAGGTGGGCAATTTATAGGTTTCAGCAAGAGTGTCATTGTCTGCTGTCTGCTGCTGACATGCTTCGTTTGGCAGCTGCGTTGGCCAGACAGTGACATTGTTTTTTTGTAAGGAGAGTTTCTGTTGGATCCTAGCAGCAGAAGCCTTGCATCTGCCTCGTGTGCAACCTCATTTGATTCAGTCAAGCTCGGGTGCAAACGTAGCAGTCAGTCCAATTGTAAGTCCGTAGGTGATCAAGCTCGATGCGCACCTGTTGCTTGCTGTTGACTGTGGAAAGGCACAGATAACTGGGACACAGGAGGCATCCCTGGGACTGCTGCTGGGCGGTCCCTGGGATCTCTCCTGTATCCCAGTTGTCTGTGCCTGCAGCAAGGTTCCCACAGGAAATAACAAGCACAAGTATCAAGCCTGCATGGCCTGCTGCGTACAAGCCGGATTTCATTCTGGCCAGCTGCAGTTGTGTGCACATACAAATGATAGAGCACACACACACACACACATGCATTTTGGTATATCATGTACGTATTGTTTTTAATAGGTTGTCAATATATCAAAATACACGATGTATACATCACTTGTAACATGAGATATGCGAACATCATACACACTCAATACACAGATGAGATGTTGAATATTATGTAATTGACCTGGCAAGCGCCCTGCACATCCTGTCCTGTAAATTGCAATCAGCTGCACAAGACATGTGCTAACCTGCCTACTAGGTCAGGAGTGTGGGTTGAACTGGTATAAGGGCCGCATCTGCACAGCACCATGGCAACTGGGTTTCTTTCTTTTATTTTAGGGTTCACCCTAAACCCTAGGGGTCACCCTAAACCCTAAAATACAATCCTTTCGAACTTGCTGTGCTGGTGCAGCCTGTGCAGGTAGCTGCTCAAACTGCAATGACACGTTTGAGCCCTGTTTTCTGTGCCGTGCTGGTTGCATGCGGTACAGTGCGAGCAGCTTAAAGGCTCTCGTCAGGTTCCATGTCTGAAAGCACCCAGTACCCACCTGAAATAACCCGACCTCAGACAAGTATAGCCTCTGCATGCTAACCAACTGTCAAACATAGTCACCCTAAGTTCTAAATGTGCAACATAGTCTGCAATGCCGTCAACACAGCTGCTGAGCTGACTATCACAGGATTGCTGCATGCAAAACGTTCTAGAGCTCAGGTAGAGGTCAGCAAGCGGCAGGTGGGCAACGTATTGGTTTCAGCAAGAGTCTTATTGTTTGCCTTCTGCTGCTGACAAGCTTCGTTTGGCAGCCGCGTTGGCCAAACAGTGACACTATTCTTTGCAAGTAGACTATCTGTTCCAGATCTCAGCAACAGGATCCTTGCATTTGCCTCCTATGCAACCTTATTTGACTTGGTCAAGCTTGGGAGCAAACATAGCGTTTAATCCAACTGTAAGTTTGTAGGTGACACAGCTTGGTGCACAAAGATTAGTACCTGTTGCTTGTTGCTGGCTGTGGGAAGGCGCAGACAACTGGGATGCAGAAGGCATCCCTGGGACTGCTGCTGGGCGGTCCCTGGGATCTCTCCTGTATCCCAGTTGTTCTTTGCCTGCAGCAAGGTTCCTACAGGAACTAACAAGCACAAGTATCAAGCCTGTGTGGCCAGCTGCAGTTGTGTGCACATACAAACTGATAGAGCACACACACATCTTGATCATGTGCCCTGTGTGATTGGACTGCATGGCAGGTCAAGTCTTCTTATACAGTATATAGGCAACCTAGTCAAATGATACATACACTATATATCATGCATTTTGATATATCGTGTATGTATCTCTTGGATAGGTTGTCGATATATCAAAATGCATGATGTATACATCACTTGTAACATGAGACATGCAGACATCATACGCAAGCAGTATACAGATGGTGATGTTGAATATTGTGTAATTTACCTGGCAAGCGCCCTGCACATGTCCTGTAAAATGCAATCAGATGCACCAGACATGTGCTGACCTACCTACTAGGTCAGAAGTGTGGATTGAACTGGTACAGGGGCCACATCTGCACAGCATCATGGCAATTGTAGATGTGGACTTATGTGCTGGTGCAGCCTGTACAGGTAGCTGCTCAAACCTCAATGAGATGCACAAGCTTTCTTTTGAGGAGCACTGCTGGTTGCATGCAGTACAATGTGAGCAGCTTGAAGGATCTTGTCAGGATCTACACGTCTTTTCTAGCCAGCGTTGAGTTACAACAATCGCTGCCTGCAAGTTACATGTGCATCCTGACAATAATGCTGCTTACGTTATACTGCATGCAACCAGCAGTGCACAACAAACCCTGTCTCGATATCACCTCGTACAAATATGCAATGCAGTTGTATACAATTTGAAATCCAGGCAGGGACTGTTGCAGTGTGGTTTGCGCGGCAGGTTTTCTTGTTTACTGGACGAAACTTCAAACCCCAGTGCACATGTTGTGACGGCACAGTATCAGCTGTCAGGACACAGCTATGCCATGCTAGTACCATTTTGTAAGCACTGTAGCAAAGTCAGTTGGACTGCTTTACATCCCTTGTCATGCCTATGCAATGGCTGTCCAGCTGGGCCATGCTGTGGAACATCATCTTCCTATTGTCATTACCAGATACACAATAGCCAATGAGAACTTTTGCGTTGGCTGAGACCAGCAATATGTTGCGTTGTCTGATGTCTGGTAGCATTTGCTGAATGTACATGCACAGGTGCAATCACTCCCTGTTGGCACGCTGATTGCTGACTCATAAAATGCGCTGCTCAGGACTGTACATAACAGACCCTAGGGGAACACACCTGTTCAATGAACTTAACAGATGGATGAATGATTGCACAGCTCTTAACCACCCACATACAAGCCACAGCTGAAAGCAGTCCGCTTGGCACCAACAACTGCAACAAGCGCATGAGTCACTCACTGTTGTCACATTGGTGGCCAGAGTGGATTGCGGGAGCCCATCCATTGTTGCTGTGACAAAAGGTGTGGCTGCTGGTGTTGGGCCTTCTCACCTGAGAAGGTCCTGAGCTAGCAGCAAGTGGGCTACCTGCGTCTCATTGTTGAGTGAGCACTCTCAAGTCTGAATGGTAGACATAGTAGCCTCACAAAGGCTTTTGTCATGATCAGCTGCCCTGTGTCTCCTCTTCATGCAAGCATTCTGCTTCAGTGTCACTTGCTCCTGCTCAAATAACACTTGTATGAGACTACAAACTAAAGTCAGCATTGTTTAATGGATGCCTTTACCGTGCTCCAAACCTACTTGTTACAGATTTGAGTTCTGTAAGAGAGAATGTCTAAGCGATTATTGACATATATGACCATGTGTTTGGTGAGATCAATGTCGAGGTGTGAAGGTTGATGCTGAGCTCACTAAACAAACGGACATGTACCTCAACGCTCCCCTGCTTGAATATGCTCTATTACAAGTTTTACGCCTGTCGCACATTGAGCATGATGGAGAATCTTAGACCATTCAACATGGATGCCAATGATGGAGCATGTCTTCCCTGTGCATGGATCAGCTTTTGGGCATTCATGGCATGCACAGCTGCTGCATGTTCCCCCCTCACTCATGACTGGCTTCATGACATCAGGATTCATGATCCTCAAGAACAAGGCTTGATCCGCGATCTGTGTTAGAAAACTGCGGCTGAATGCTGTATGCTGTATGCTGTTTTAACTGATCTATGCCTGTGACAAGAGCATGCGCAAAACAATCATCACATGCCCATGACAGTCATCAGCACATAGTACTTGTTGCCATTGTCTGCCTGACCCCCTGACGTGTCCCTAAAACAAAATATGTGCATTGGCTGACTGATTGATATCGCCTTGCAGCAGACTGCAGTGTTGGCACCAAGCCTGTCTTTCTGACCAGCTATGTATGCTGGCTGAATATCCACATGGCCACCAGCATTTGCGCTGTACTTGATGACATGTCACTTGAGCTGTTCCACAGTAATACCGTCATCAGGGTGTGAGCTGTACATGCCTGCCGTCTCAGTGGAACTGGTCAATTTGCAGCTTGCTGTAGCAGCAGCTCCAAACACCTGCCTCTTGCTAGAGTACACTCAGCTGCACAGACCCATGTGTCAAGGTATTGCGTTTCAGGCTTGCTGCTGCAGCAAGCTCTGGCTGACTAGCCCAGATGGAAATTGCTTGCTGCGTCAATCAGGCAAGTCTCCATAGGTTGCATGGTTTGATTGGGCTCCAGAAGACGGCTCGTCAGTCAGATGAAAGGCCAGTGCTGCAACAGGTTTTGACATGCATGTTGGCACATTGAGTGGTTGTTGAGTGCTACCCTGGCTTTTGGAGTCTTGCTAAGCTGCGCTCACCAGCGGATAACCCCAACAATCACTTGAGGGTGTCATCCTAAGCATCCTTGATCAACAAAGGGGCTGCCGTGTTGTTAATCAATGACTGCTCTGAGATGACACCCTATCTGTAGACCAGTCAGTTGCTACCTTGCCCTTGTCATGGTTTCCATCATCCTGGGGAGTTTGCATGACTCGGCTTGTCGCTGGGGGGCAACAATGCTCTAAGAAGTTTTGGCCCTATGTCATACCTGCTACATCCATTCAGTAACCCATGTCTTCCTCTAGGTGAAGCACATTGAGTCCTCAGTAGCTGACTGTGTGAGGTCTTGTTTCTGGCAGTCATTGTACTAAGAACAGTGCAGGTTGTTCATTTTCAGGCTGTGCAAGTCGCTCACTCCACCAGACCAATATATGGCATCACCCAGTGAGTTTACCATTTGACAATTTAGAAAGTAAATCACAATTCAATTGTCACGGTCCAACTGCTATACATGGTAGGGCGCGATCATGGCGTTCATGCGCTCTGAACACATGGTACAAACATTGCCCTAGAGCATTGGCCTGTGTGGATGTCTTGGTACGCTTTTTGCTGACCTTGTTGGCACAATGCGCCACTCAGACTTGCACAGACCTGCAAACTTGGCTGATGTACACGCAGGCTGACAATTATGCTATGGTAACAAGGACTGGATCTCGTGTTACTGACGCACACACTCAGGTGTCAAACAGCATTCCCTGTTGAAGACTTTGTCATGAGATTTGCATGTTGTACCTAGGGCCTGTGTAGTAGCATGTAACTGTGATCCTGTTAATATAGTTGTGTGCGTGCGTGCGTGCCTGCGTGCGGTCGTGCGGTCGTGCGTGCGTGTGTGTGCCATTTCTCTGGAGGCTGTGCAGCACTTAGGCGGACATGCTGCACTTGGACTGGTGTGGTAGCAGAGCGTGTCTGCGTAACAAAACAAATAAATCACAATTACAGTTTACAGCCAACCCTTTTGGTTGAAGATTGGCGTGAAAGTGTATGATCCAGTCAGGGTTTGGGCATTTACAATGTAAGATTTAGGCATGCCTTGTCAGCTTTGACCTGCCTGGTCAGCAACCCTGTTGAATGCATACATGAATGGTAGATCATTTCCTTGCAGGCCAAGGGTCCAAGTGGGGACAAGGACTGGTGGGCCCAGAAGACCAACCCCAGCTTCCCCTCAGCCCCCATTGCTGACTCATCAGCCACCACCTCCGCTTCCTCGGCAGCTTCACCAGCAGCTGCGACCAAGCAGAACCCCTTCCTGAAGGGCGGGTCCCAGGAGGAAACTAACGTCAGAGATGCTCCTGTGCCTGGCAGCAAGAAGCAGACTGGGGACCAGAAGAATCCCAGGAAGGAGTTTGAAGCCGGTCTTATGGGAGCGGTGAGCCTCTGAGCAAAATTCTGACCAAATGATATCGTGATCGACACCCTGACAGACTGTGGTGGAAAAGGTCGAGCAGGAATTCTCTGTGCAGACCATTTAACTGTGTTTGCATATCATCTAATTGTGTTTGCACACCCTGACAGCACAGCACGCCTTCAGCATTGCTGGATGCTATTCAGCCGCTTCATGAAGTGGCATGCATGACCGCTGCTGCAAGTGTGCACTCTGATCTTCTTCACTACCCTGCCTTTTTGTCGGATGTATCTTCTTCATCTGGCTGGTTGGGTCCTTCGTTGCCGTATTTCTCTTCCCCCTTGTGCGTTTCAGCAACAAACCTAGATTACTGCACTTCACATTTATGCCTCAAGACATCCAAGATGACTTCATGAAGTGTGCTAGGGAATTCAGAGCATCTGAGGTTGTTCAGCTGCTATGTATTCGCTTTCACATTGCAAGAAGTCATTTTCCCTGTCTCGAGAGCCAAATGTGCAAAGCTTCCGCAAGAAACAGCAGCCTCTGTACTCTACATCTGCCAAGAAGCATGCTACTTGTATTTACATTCCCTGACAGTGCAGCAGGCCTGTTTGTTTGATTTGATTGCAAGTTAAGGCCTTATCATGACAGTCGCTGCGTGAAGTGGTATGCACTTCTTGCTGTTGTGAGCCTGCACTCTCCGCTAGAGTAAGTGTGCACTTTTGCTTTCTTCAGTATTGTGTGGTTGGTGTGTCTTCTTTTTTTCGCCTTTTGTGTGCCTCAACCACAAACCCAGCTGCTCTGAATCCTCAGCATACTTTGCAAGCCATGCTTTGCACTTTGAGAGACAAGGTGAAGCGTGGTGGCCTGGCTCGGCAACAAATCCAATAAGCTTGAAAGCTTATTGACCCTTAAGCTTGTGTTTTTCTCTCAAGATGCAAGCATGACTTTCTGATTGTATTCTGAGGAGTTCAAGGTCGTCTTCTTCTTTTTGTGGTGTAATTGTGCCCTTGCTGCTGTAAAGTCCTCCGCATACCTCGCAAGTCCTGTTTTGTGTCTGAGAGACAGAGGTGAAGCATAGCAGCCTGAGTGGGCAACAAACTCATGCTGTGCTGCTTCCTCTTTGGCTCTTGAGATGCACCGCGACTACCTGAAATCATGCTAAGGAGTTCAGAGCAGCTGGCTCTAGGCCAGAGGATGATCTTATCAAGGCTGCAGCACAGCAGAGAAGTGTTCTGAGTGATGATCACCCAACCTACCCACCCTAGTTAACCTAAACTACCTACCTGGCATACCTGTTTACCCTAATCTGCCTATCTAACTTGCCTACCTACCTACCTTCCCAAACCCACCCTACCTACCTACTTAAGCTACATACCTACAGTGACCTATCCAACCTACCTACCCTACATACAGCTGAGAGCACAGCTCACAAGCCTTATCTCATAGGGTTGCAGCTGCATTACAGCGTCAACAACAAGACACATACATGCAAGAAGGGACACACAAGCAGAGCCGCAGCAGCCATGTCACCTATCTAAGCGTTTGTCATACATCTGTGATAGGCCTATTCATTCACTTGCACAATTTGTTCATCACCAACTCTGCTCTTGGCATGTAGTGGGCGTACAATGCACTGTTGATTGTAAATTGAATTCAAATAACTTTCAAACCCCTTCCAGCCAGCCTTGTACACATGTGCATCAGGATGTGACTTGATGCTTCTACCCATTCCTCCATTTCAAAACCTCCTTTGTGATGCTGTTTGGACAAGTTTCTTCCTTTTTGGTCATGGCACCATGCATTCAGGTCAGTGGGTCTTAGCTAGCCCTTTAGACCTGGTCTTGATGATTGTGTGAAAGCTTGATTGTGTCTGTGTGTGCTGCACAGGCTCAAGGGGTGTTTTCCTTCTTTAACAAGCCAGGGCAGAAGGGCCAGCAGGGTCAGCAGGGGGCCCGCCGCACCCCCCAGGCAAACTCCAGCCATGCCAAGGAAGAGGAGGCACGGGCTGTCAATGAAGACTGGGGCAACCAGCAGGTACAATGGACATCAGTTGCTTTGCATCAGCCATGCGCGGTGTCATGATCATCATCTTTCAATGCAAAAGTTTACATGCACCATGCCATGCCAAGGTTCTTGTGATTATGGTAACTGTTGTTATATCCCATATGATCTTGATGAAGAGACTTCTGTCCAGACAGGGCATATGGGTGTTTCTGTGGTAGTGGGACAAGTTGTCAGTGACCAGGATGTGTCATCATGTGCTATGCCATGACACTGATGATGCTTAGGCCAGCCATGAAACCAATGGAAACTTGTAGAGCTGCCTTCGTGGTGTTTTACACTACAAGTTTGCCTTGGTTTCATGGCTGGCCTGAAATTTGAAATAGTTATTTTTGAACAGCACTGTGCTAGACTCAGCATCATCATGTCATGGTCTGGTGCAAGATGGCACTGACAGCTTGTTTACAACCTCAAAGATACCCATGTGCCCTCATTACAATGACAACAACTAGAACAATGGAAGTATGGTTGGATACTAATAGCAGTAACAGTAATATCAACAATACTTGCAGGCAAGGGAGAGTGAGTTCAGGGTGCCCCACCAGGAGCAGTCCAACCTAGACCCTTACACCAGCCCCCAGAGCAGTGAGGAAGAAGTGCGCTACCCCACCATTGGCCAGCGCAAGCCTGCCGCTGCAAAGGTAACATATGCTTTGCTTTCTTGCCTGTGCGTGTCTGTCACAGACTGCCGTCTTGTCCTTGCATCATGAGCATGAAGTCTCGCAGCCTTTGGTAGCATCTTGCCCAATGTGTGCAATGCTTTCTTGCCTGTGTGTGTCTGTCTGTCTGTCACAAGTTGCAGTCTTGTCTTTGCAGCATGATCCATCAAGTCTTGCAGCCATTGGTATGGTAGCATCTTGCCCAATGCATGCTCATGGCAGCATGTGCGCTGCTGTAAGTCTAGCTGATTGTGTCTGTGTACGTTTTGCAGGCCAGCAAGGCAGACATATCAAAGGAGCTGGAGGATCTTGAAATGGAAGTGCAAGGCAGTGGCTCAAGAAGACGCTGATTGTCCGTTGTTAGTTGGACTTAATTTTGTGTTTCAGCGTGATACATTTGCAGCTTCTTCTGCAGTCAAGTCGCTCGGAGACAGTCTTGATTAGGACACTGATAGATTGAGTCAAGATAGTTGCCTTTACACTCAAGGTTGTACAACTTTGTCGACAATTGAGCATGCAATGAAGTCCTGAATAATGGGCCCTGTCCGTTGCACTCTTTCAAGCAGTTGCCATTGACTCTGGCGTGTTGTTGTGACCTGGTCAGAGGTGAGTGGTCGTATACACTGCATTATTTTAGCTGCTGTGCTGAAGCTCAAATGCTGGCTGGCATCAGAAATCTTGGGTCATCACAACATACGCAGATTTAGAATACGCTTCGGATGTCGGATCCGCTCTTGCTGTGCGCTTCCCAGCGACCCTGAGGCTCGCTGCATGCGCACCTGTGTGTAGCTGCATCATGACGAAGAGGGCCCTGATTGTGGGATGCAACTATCCTGGATCGCCTCATCAGCTAGCTGGGTGCGCCAACGATGCCAGCAGTATACGCTCGCTGTTACGTGAGGTTTTTGATTACAAGCCGCAAAATATGCTCATGATGGTTGACTCGGACCCTCAGGCAGTATCACCCACAGGCGCTAACATTAAGGTGGGGTCGTGCCTGCATATGCTATTGACCTGCAGCTCCACTGATGCCTAGACAAACCGTTTTATTTATGCTATGTTCCCCTGCAGCATTCTACCCTACATGTGCAAAGGGTAATGCAATGACTCTGTTCTGCAGGCTGAGCTGACCAGGTTAGTCGGCCTCACTCTGCCTGGTGACGCCCTATTCTTCCACTTCAGCGGTCATGGAACACAGATCCCCACTGACGACCCGCAAGAGACGGATGGCATGGATGAGGCTATTGTGCCGACTGACATGAATGTGATTCTGGACGATGATCTGCGTGTCATAGTCTGCAAGCTTCCTCTGGGTGCACACTTGACCATGCTGGCAGATTGCTGCCACAGTGGGACCTTGCTGGACAACAAGGTCAGAGACCTGCCTTTAGGGACAAGCATAATACCAAATGGAGGCAGACCATACATAGGGCCGTCCCTGAACAAGTAAGTCCTCACATACAATTACTCTGCTGTCCCACTGCGCACTTGCATATAGACAATCATCAAAAGATGCATTGTTGGAAGGACACACTGCCATGAGAAAGGCATTTGCGTCCTGGGGAGCCTTTGCTGACCTGCAGTACAGTCTGTTCATGCAATTTAGGACTGTCCACAGCGCATTCAGTGGCCACTTGGAGATTGTTTTGCGTGATGTTCTGTACCTCCTGGTGTATCCTCCTTTGAGGGAGGCGATTTCTCTTACTGCTGTAAAAGGCTTCTCACAGAATCACTTTCTGTCCCAAACCCCCTGCTTGCCATCCCAGCTCATACCCAGTCTGTGTCCCCCCGGCTGAGTGTATATACAGTGACCAGCTTCGGCCATGTGAGACCATTGCTTTGTGGTCAAGAAAGCTTGAGCCAACCTCAAGCTTCTCTCCATAGACTTGCCTATCTGTGCTCCCTTCCCTTCCACCATTACCTCATGCATGCAGGTCTCTGCCCTATGAGATGTTGATGGCAGAGTTGGGGCGCACCACAGGGCAGCAGGTCTTCCAGGGCAACATGCGCTACAGCCTCACCCAGGCTTTTGGCCCAGATGCCTCCCTGAAGGCGCAAGCATACCTTGGGGTGAGTAACCTTCACCTGCCTTGCATGCTGCTGATGATACCACAATCTGTGGAGAGCTTGACTGATGCTGCTTCAAGCAAGTGCATGCAATGCATCAAGGCAGAAGTACGCATCAAATAGGCTGTCTTGTGTTCTTTCCCTGCCCAGGCTCTGCCACATTGCACATTTGTCATGAGCTTTCTGTCATGCTTGTGGCAAACGCCTTTGCAGAAAGTGTGTGCTTTGGGGGAATCATCATGAGCTGCATTGCAGGAATGGCTGTGTGTAAAGCATTTGCCACTGCTGCTGGGCAGCCTGTCTGCTGTGAGATAGCTGGATGCGCCCCACTGTCAACTCAAATATATCTCACGCAGGCTTTTCTTCCATCAATGCATGAAAGACATATTCTTTCCTTTGGTTATTGTCTCTCTAGCTGGCTGCATATTGCAAGCAGACTGCAGGGGGCTTCGCAGCAGGAATGCCTGTGGCAGCCATTGCTGCTGTTCCTGTTGCTGCTGAAAAACAAGCAAAACCAAAGCTGAAACATAGAAGAAGAAAAAGCAAAAAACAAGCAATATGCAACCACAATGAGAGCATCCAAAACTGTACCTGGTGTGGAAGCTGGAAGTCTCAGTGCCAAAGCCAACAGTTTACAGGTTCAAGGGTCATTGTGCCATGCAGATGTTTCAGGCGGATGTGTGAAATAAAAGGAGAAATAGATTGGTTCCTGGCAACGTGCTCACCTGTGTGACAATGAAGATAGCAACAAGTATGCCACAGTCATTGCACACGGCAGCTGATTGTGCACAGTGCTATGCAGAGGCCTGAAGAAGCACTCAGGCCAAAAGTGGCAGCACATGGTGGCAGGTCGCGTGTCATCAATCCCTCCACCTATACCATTGCCAACAGCCAAGGCACTGCATGTTGGATATGTACAGGTGCAGCGTCAGCAACTTGCTGTGTTGTGTAGATGCTTGGGGAGGCATTCAGGGAAGAGGTTGCAGCCAACGGTGGCAGGATGCCCAGCTTCAGCTTGGCTACCATTGCAGATGTGGCCAGCCGGCTGTGGCTGAAGGCCAGGGCTTGGAAGGGTGGCAAGCAGGCACACCAGTCTCAGGTACATACAGCACAGCTTTTTTGTTAATGACCATGTTGCAAGCTGCTCTGCCTGAAGGTGGTGCACGCATTTATTGAAGTTTTCCTGGATGTCATGAAGGTCTGTTGTGTCCTTCTTCATTTAGCACCAAAGTTGCAATAGCGATTTATTTAAAATAGATGGTTACCATCTGCCTGGTATTTGTCTGTCTGTCTGTCTGACTGTCTGTCTGACTGTCTGTGTGTTTACCCATAACTGGCAGGCCTGATGTCACAGTCTTGTGTGCAAGGCTGAATTCAGGACATGAAAGGTTGTCAGCCAAGCACTTATTGAAGTCATGCATATTGTTATGCAGCTTGTCATGCAGCTTGTTCCAATGTGAGTGTTTTGCTGGCATGTCACTGCTTCACGCTGCTGCTGTTGATTCCTTCAATTGGCACAGCAACAAGCCTGCTTGAATTGGATGTCCTGCATACTAGTTTGTCATATGAGTCATGTCGTGCATGGCATGTTGGCCAAAGCTGTTGGCTATGCGCTGCATGCATTTTGCATGGCTCATCAATCCAATCTACAAAAGCTTCATTCGCTGCCTCAAAATCTGCAAACACTTGCATACACCAGTTGTCAGCTGCAGAAAGTCTGTCTGTGCATGAGGTGTCTGTGCATGATTTGTCATGGTCTTGTATGTCTCCACTTGTTGCAAGCTTTCCCTGTTGTTGTGTGCAGGGCTTCTACAGAAAGCCAGGCCTGAGACCCCCTGGGGGACCCACTCCCTACCCCTCCATGCCACCCCACTGGGCCAGATACCCTGCCTTTGCCAATCCCTCAAATCCTAACGCTGCTGCCTTCTTGGACACAGCCTCTTCTTCAGCAGCAGGATATGGTCAGTCACCTTCTTCCCCAGTGGGGTACGGTCAGTCTTCTTTGCCCCAGCAGCTGGCAGGCTATGCAGCAGTAATGCCTTCTTCTTCAGGAGTGAGGCTGACCCCCACTGCAGGCCCACACCCCCAGATTCCAGTTCACCATTCTCCTTCTTCCTTCCAGCAGAGTGGGATTGGTGGCCAATTGAAACCCAATGCAGCCCCCTACTACCCCTCAGTCTCTAGCGCCAGTGGGCCCCCAACCCCTGTGAACTCTAGCAACCCATACTCCCAGCAGCAACAGCATTTGCAGCAATATACGGGTCGACCAAACCTGTCAAACCCTACGTTCAGCGTGCAGCCTCTGGAGGATTTGGGAATGGGATACCCTAATGCTGTTTCTGGCCGAATGGGACACCAGGCTAGGGTTTCTGCAGGTGGCTATCCCGGTTATACAGGGGCTTTTGAGCCTGGCTCTCAGCAGACTCAGCACAACCAGCAAGGTTTGGAGAATTCATACCCTACAGGTGAAGTAGGCACCCAGCATCAGCACCACTTTGGGGTTGGATTTCTCCATCACCCTCACCATTCCAAGGACAAACTGGTGGTGCCAATGGACTGGCATATGGATGTTCTGGCGGGAAAGACTCCCTCCACCTTCTCACCCTTGGGCGACCAGGCAATGAGCCCATGTTTCCCGCCAATTTCAGAGCCTATCACTGCAGCTGCTGACTACACCACCATGGGCGACCAGTCAATGTGCCCATCTTTCCCGTCAATTTCAGAGCCTATCATTGCCGGCCCTGACTATACCACCATGGAGCATGAACTCAACCCCAGCTCTGGCCCTAAGCAATTTACCCAGCATGCCTTTAGGGTTTCCACCCAGAAATTTGCTCAGGGTAATTTCAGCCCCCCAAACAGCTCACTGCAGCAGAAAACCCTAGTCAGGGTTGTGGGGCTGTGTTGTACCCTAGCCAGGGCTATGGGGCTACCCTAGCTGACCCTAATCAGAGCAGCGTCATTGATCCTAGCCAGATCATCTACACTGTGCAGCAGCAGGGTTCTGCAGGACCAGCTGGGTATGGGTCAACAGACCCTACCTCAGCCATTCAGCCTGCGCTGATCAATGGCATGCTGGCACACCCGACTCAGGGCAGTGAGGCAGCTCAGATGCTGAGTCATAGCAGTGGGCTGGTGGCAGATCCTCACTTGGGCGCAGGTTACGGGGTTATTGGCAATGGGGCCTCAGGGGGTGACGGGGTCTCAGGGGGTAATGGGGCCCCAGTGGGGTTGACCCAGCAGGCTGCCCCCCTCATGGGCACCAGTGGCCGTCCTAGGATCTCAGGTATGCAGCGCTGTTACAGCACAGAACAGCATTTACAGCAAAGGCAAGATCAAAAGTTTTGCCAGAAGTGTCAGCTCCTTGTGGTAGAAGTGCAATGTCCATCTGGTGATACCTAGGAACCCAGTGTGGAATGCACTTCTGCTCTCCAAGCTGTGCATGCACAAGAACAGACTGGTGCTGCAGAGCTAGCATGTCCATTTTGACCTGAATGCAGTGCAGTTGCTGCCTCAGCAGGCATGCATGTCAAGCCTGTTGCAGCATCAGTGATCACTCATGTGCCAGCAAGGTACACGAGGGAAGCAGTGCCTGAGTGCATGGATGCAACAAATGCAGCATGTCTTACATGCAAGTTTGTGCTGCAGGCCGGCCGGGGTCAAAGCCCCACCCCAGCAACCAGCTCCACAAGGATGTTGCAGTGCTCATCAGCGGCTGTATGGATGCTGAGACGTCGGCTGACAGCACCGATCCTTCAGACCCTACTAGGGCTTGTGGAGCCATGACTAATGCCCTGGTGACGGTGGTTAGGGAGCACTACTACAACTACCCCAGCACTCCTCTGACCAACAGGTTGGCCTCTACTACATGTCCAACTGTGTAGTTGTGCCCAAGGCCTGACACAGTCCTCTTGCAAAGACCCACTGAGGGCTGTACAAAACCTAACGGTCCCGCCCAATTTGAGCAGGAAATGCCTTGAATGCATGATTGAGCTGCATGTGATTAGGCCTCCTGACAGTCATATGCTTATGGACATATGCTAGCCAATGACTCATTTGTGCGCACTGCAACAGCCTGCCAAGCTTCACCCTGTCTGTCTTGACAGGGTGCAGGGGTAAAACAAAGGGCTGTGCCCCTTCTCTGCAGGTTGCACTCAGGCAAACACAGTCACATTTGCAATGCCAAGTTCACACCCCAACACACTGTACTCAGGCTGCTAATATGTGCTCCGGAATTGCAAAAGACTAGAAAATGATACCAACAGCAATGACACATTTATGTGCTGTGAGTAGCTTCCATCATGTACTTACAGGGATTTGGTTGTGAAGGTGCGAGAGTTTCTGAGCAGTGCTGGTTTTGCACAGCACCCATGCCTCGGCTGCAGCAAGCAGAACGCAAAACTGGCATTTGCTGTTTAAGGCCAGACCTTTTCTTTGAAGCGACTGTAACTGTTACTGGGGGTTCAAAGTCACATCTTTGTGGCAATGCTTGCAGAGTGTGTGATCATAGTCATGAAACTCAGCATGATTGTATGTTAGCACTATGCTAGTGGCTATTGCTGCGCTTTTACCTTTGCACCATAGTATTTAGTGGTAGAATCATCCCAATGCATTGCAGCACATTGCCAGGTGCAGGTCTTTCCCGATTTGCTGCGGCATTTTGCATCAGTGCACACACTAAACTGCATTGCTCATTCACTCAACGCTCAATCTGTAGTGCCCTGCTGTGAGTGTAGTATATCAACTTATGACGGAGCCAAAGGCACAGTTCTGCCGCTTCCGCAGTTTCCCCAAGCCAAAGTTTTTGAGCTTGTAAGCCAAGATTTGTGCTGTTTATTTGCAAGAGGCCGCAAAACAAAGAGGCTAACTGATCGGACAACTTCCCTCTGGCGGGAGGAAGCTCGTCTGAGCAGGAAACTGCTGCACCTCCTTGTGCATGTGCTCTGCTGCTTGTCTCCTGCTTTGCTGTACACATTGCAGGTTACAGAAGACAGCTTTCCTGTTTTGCACAACACTGCCGCTTATTTTGTATGCCCTTTGCGTGCCGCATAGCTGGCAAATTGCAGGCCGTCCTTGCAGCCTGCTTTCATGGTGCAACACTGCTGCCTGCAGCGGTAGCTGGCCATGGCTAGCGCTATAGCTCACAGTCATTTTTTGTAGCAGTGAGCCCGAACACAGAAGGGTGACATTGTGCTGATTGACCTGCTGTGTTGGGTGCGAGCTACATAAACATCTTCTGTTGTGACAGTGTCGGAATGTACAAGTCTCGGCACAAAAGCTGACTTATGCTGTACAAAGTGACTCACTTCGAGGGCCATGGCATTCCTGAAATGAGGAAGCAATTCTGATATAGCTACAGCAAAAATATGTGAACACAAAGAGAACAAGCTGATCATGATGCTGGTGCATGACAGTTGTCTTGCTGCAGCATTTGCATGTCCTGAACCAACAATTGTCACAGTGTGTCAACTTCATGTCATCTGAGCTTGACCGTGCCATACAAGCCACTATTAACAGAGCAAGACAAACAAGATCAGAAATCTTGTGCTGCTGTGATTCTGAGTATGCATTTCTTAGCAGTCGCTTATATTTTGCCCCCAGTTGATTAAAGACTTCTTTCGTGCATGTGTGGTTTCATGTACACAGCTGCCTGGACAGAGAGTTCCTAAAGCCTTGTTTGCTCCAAGGCCCAAGACTTAGTATTGGTAATGCAGATCCATCTCTGCTTTGACTTCAGGGCTCATGCCTGCTTCTCCACATGCCGTACAAATAGTTATCACAGTTTAATCATAACGTGGCCAATGTTTAGCCTGTTGGAGTTTGTTGCATATGGTCAGCTTTCTGGCCTGCATGTGACACAGGCACAGGCAGAGTGAGTGACTGTCAGGCTCACGTACTAGGATAGACACTCCAGATATGTGCGTGCCTATGCAGCAGTGCATTGATGACGACATGTCTTTGCTATCAGCTGCAGCCTGCGACCAAAGCCATGTGGCTGTGTTGTGATGACTCATCAACATCAGAAGTGCTCACCCGACAACACATGCTCCCAATGAGTACCATGCTTGCTCAGCCATCCCCATCAGATGCGACTAGTGTAGCAACAGATGCGCCATTGACAGCTGGAGCATACATCCCTGCATGCTTAGTAATATTTGTGTTTTAACAACAAGCCAGACTATATGCGTATTCTATGTAGCTCTAATCTAGTCCCATCAGGTTGCAACGGGCCAGTGTGATTCTGTGGGGCATGCACTGTGCAGCACAGCAGCAACCATCTAGCAAAGTCACTGACATGAGCCTGGCTTGATGATATTGGGCGTGTGTGTGACAGTTTGGTGTTCTGAAGCAACATGATGAAACCAACTGAGAACGTGACACGCCATTTGTGAAGCACTAGGAGTGTGACCGATTGCAGGGGATCAAGGCAGGCATGATAATGACCATGATAGGAAGCGTTTGCTACAACCATTGGCACAAAACAGCATGTATCAGAGTGGCACATGCTTTCAAGCAGATCTTCAATAGTGAGAAACAAACAAAAGCACAGCGGCCAAGCTGGTTTGTGAGTGATTTGCTCACTGCACAGTGCATGCCCCACAGAATCACACTGGC
>JAABUP010005093.1_pt1 | contig 20544 bp, 16 predicted proteins | sample 5559201 | NCBI WGS metagenome assembly JAABUP01 (sample SAMN10711887, study PRJNA513373) | rock metagenome | isolation source: Antarctica rocks | place: Antarctica
GCATCCATCAACGTAGTGGACCAATTGCCCGACGACCCCCACCAGGCCCAGCGCGATCGAGAACCACCTCCGACCAGCAGGAACAGCCGCTACCGCCGGATCTCGTTCCAGATCACTCCGAGCCCCGGAACTCCCCAAGCGGCTCTGGTCGGAGTCGCAGCGACCGATGACGCGGAGATCGTCTTCGACACCTCGGGGTCAACGCGCAAGGTCGCCAACATCGAGCGCGAGCCGCAGGTCGCCGTCGTTGTGGGTTGGGACGACGAGGTGACGGTGCAGTGCGAGGGCGCCGCTGACATCCTGGCCGGCGACGAGCTCGAGCGCTGCCAACGCTTCTACTTCGCGCAGTACCCGGACGGCCGGGAACGTGCAACCTGGCCCGGCATCACCTACGTGCGGGTCCAGCCCCGGTGGCTGCGCTACTCGGACTACCGAGCCGCCTCCTTCACCATCGACGAATCCGAGCTCTGACCCGGATCGGGGCGACCGCTGATCACGCACGTCAAACAGCTGTGCGGGCGCGAGAAGCCGGTCCCGCACGCTCGGAGGGTCAACTCACCCCGACGATCGTCTTCGTGATCTGGGTGCGGGCGACCACCCGGGCGTCGTCGGCCGCGTGCACCGTGGAGACCACGGAGACGAAGGCGAGCGTCCTGGCCCGCTTGTCCAGGGCCGCGACGACCTCGACCTGCTCGCCCGCGCGGGCGGGCCGAAGGTACTGGGTGGAGATCGCGTGGGTGACGGCGTGCTCCGAGGCCTCCAGGGTGGGAAGCACGACGAGGTAGCCCGCGAGCTCCACGATCGCGGCGAGTGCGGCCGCGTGCAACGTCCCGAACGGTGTGGCGCCCAGGTCGCCGACGCGGAAGCGCACCCCGGCGGTCGGGTCGTCGGCGTCGATCAGGGTGGCCCCCAGAGCGCGGGGCAGGGCGACGTCGAGGGCGGAGCGGGCCCGCTCCACGAGTTCGGTCGAGATCATCGGATCACCCTGGAGCTCGCGCGCGGAGCGCAGGTAGATGCCGGGTGACCGGGGCCAGAGATCACGTCGACGGTTCTGACGACGAACATCGTGTCGTGACTTGGCACTACGACGCGAGGACCCGGTCGATGGCCGCGACGGCGTCGTGGAGCGCCACCGGCTCCTGCGCCCCGGAGAGGAGGTCCTTGAGCTGCACGACGCCCGCCTCGAGGTCGCGGTCGCCGAGGACGAGCGCGAGGCGGGCCCCGGAGCGGTCGGCGGCCTTCATCGCGCCCTTGAGCCCACGGGATCCGTAGGCGAGGTCGACGCGGATCCCGGCCCGACGCAGCGCGCCCGCGAGGCCCACCAGGTGGTCGCGGGCGGCGTCGCCGAGGGGCACGCCGAACACCTCGACACGTCCCGGCGCGGCGGGCATCAGCCCTTCGGCCCGGCATGCGAGCAGCACCCGGTCGACGCCGATGCCGAACCCCACCCCGGACAGCGGCGCGCCGCCGAGCTCGGCCATCAGACCGTCGTACCGGCCGCCGCCTCCGATGCCCGACTGCGACCCCAGCCCGTCGTGCACGAACTCGAAGGTCGTCTTCGTGTAATAGTCCAGGCCGCGGACCATCCACGGGTTCTCGGTGTGGGCGACGCCGAGGTCGTCGAGATGGCGTCTGACCGCGGCGTGGTGCGCGACCGCGGTGTCGGAGAGGTGGTCGACCATGAGCGGGGCGTCGACGAGCTGCTCGCGGACCTCGGGGCGCTTGTCGTCGAGCACGCGCAGCGGGTTGATCCCGGCGCGCTCGCGGGTCGCCTCGTCGAGGTCGAGCTTCTCGAGGAAGCGCTGCAGCTCCGCGCGGTACTGCGGTCGGGTCTCGGCGTCGCCCAGGCTGGTCAGCTCGAGCCGGTAGCCGGTGAGCCCGAGGGCGCGGAACCCCGCGTCGGCGACCGCGAGCACCTCGGCGTCGAGCGCCGGGTCGTCGACGCCGATCGCCTCGACCCCGACCTGCTGCAGCTGCCGGTAACGCCCGGCCTGCGGGCGCTCGTAGCGGAAGAACGGGCCCGCGTAGCGCAGCTTCACCGGCAGTGTCCCGCGGTCGAGGCCGTGCTCGACCACCGAGCGGACGACGCCGGCGGTCCCCTCGGGGCGCAGCGTTACCGAGCGGCCGCCGCGGTCGGCGAAGGAGTACATCTCCTTGCTCACGACGTCGGTCGACTCGCCGACGCCGCGGGCGTAGAGCGCGGTGTCCTCGAAGACGGGCAGCTCGATGTGGGCGTACCCCGCGCGGTCGGCCTCACGCAGGAGGGTGTCGCGGACGGCGACGAAATCGGGGCCCACGTACTCGGGGATGCCCTTGGGAGCGGCGAACGACCCGCTCACAGGTGACGCCCCGGCGCCTGGGTGAGGCCGGTCAGGAACGGGTTGGCGGAGCGCTCCCGGCCCACGGTCGTGGCCGGGCCGTGGCCGGGCAGCACCGTGGTCTCGTCGGGCAGGGTGAGGAGCTTGTCGCGCAGCGAGGTCATCATCTCCTCGTACGATCCACCGGGCAGGTCGGTGCGCCCGATGCCGTCCTGGAACAGGGTGTCGCCGGCGAGGACGAAGGGTCGCTCCCCCTCGGCCTCCGAGCGGAACATCACCGAGCCCCGGGTGTGGCCCGGAGTGTGGTCGACGCGCAGGTGCAGGCCCGCGAGGTCGAGCTCCGCGGCGTCGGCGAGCACCTCGACGCGGCGCGGCTCCCGGAACTCCAGCCCCGGGTACATGGCCGCGAGCTGCGCGCCCATCGGGCCGACGCCGGCGAACGGGTCGGCGAGCATCGCGCGGTCCTCGGGGTGGATCCAGGCCGGGATGTCGTCGCCGTCGCACACCGGGGTGACCGACCACATGTGGTCGAGGTGCCCGTGGGTCAGCAGCACGGCGACCGGGGTGAGCCGGTGCTCCGCGAGGGTGGCGCGCAGACCCTCCTCGGCGTCCTGGCCCGGGTCGACGACGAGGCACGGACCACCCGCCTCCGGCGCCACCACGAAGCAGTTGGTCTGGAAGACCCCGGCCGGGAATCCGGCGACCAGCACGTCCTCGTCCTCCTCGGCTCCCCGACGACCGGTCCAGACTAGTCGAGGGCGCGGCCCGGCCCGGATCCACCGGCTCCTATGCTCCGCGTCCGTGCCCTCCAACGAGCAACGCCGGAAGGCCGCCAAGCGCAAGCTGGACCGCCAGATCGAGCGTCGCGCGGAGCGGGCCCGGCGTCGCCGTCGGACGATCGCGATCGGCTCGGTGGTCGGCGTCGTGGTCCTCGTCGCCGCCGCGATCGGCGTCTACTTCTTCGTCACCGCACCGGCCGACCCCCCACCGGCCGCCGCCGGGAGCGGGGCGTGCGCCTACACCGCGGAGGGTCCACCGTCGCGCCCGGTCGCCCAGCCGGACCCGAACCCGGCGCGCGAGGGCATCGTGGGGCTCACTCTGGCCACCTCGCAGGGCCCGATCGGGCTGACGCTCGACCGCGCGACCGCACCATGTGCGGTGAACGCGGTGACATCGCTGGCCCAGCAGGGCTTCTACAACGACACGCCGTGCCACCGCCTCACCACCGGCGAGGGCCTGAAGGTGCTGCAGTGCGGCGACCCCACCGGCTCCGGGAGCGGCGGCCCCGGCTTCCGCTACGCCGAGGAACCGCCCCAGGGCCTTCTCCCGTCGCCGTCGGGATCCTCCGTCTACAGCCGGGGCCTGGTCGCGATGGCCAAGACCAGCCAGCCCGACACGACCGGCAGCCAGTTCTTCCTGGTCTACGGCGACTCCGAGCTACCGCCGCAGTACACGGTGCTCGGCAGGATCGACACCGCCGGCCTCGCGGTGCTCGACCGGGTGGCCGCGACGGGCAGTGACAACTCCAACGGCCAGGGCGACGGTAAGCCCGTCACCCCCGTGCAGATCCAGACGGCGACGGTGTCCTGATGATCACGCGCTCCGCCGCGAGGGTCACACCGGCGACAGGGGCAGCGCGCTCGGATGGACGGGGGCGGGGAGGTCGGTGCGGCCCTCGGGGTCGAGGTAGGCGTCGACCGCGGCGGCGGCGGACCGGCCCTCGGCGATCGCCCACACGATCAACGACGCCCCGCGGTGGGCGTCCCCGCAGACGAAGACGCCGGGGGCGTCGGTCTGCCAGTCCGAGCCGCAGCCGATGGTGCCGCGGGAGGTCCGCTCGATGCCGAGACCTCCGATGAGCGGCATGTCCAGGGGTCCGGTGAAGCCGATGGAGAAGAGCACGAGGTCGCACGGCATCTGGTGGACCTGCTCGGAGGTCGGGATCACCTCGCGCGCGCCGTCGGGCGACTTGCGCACCTCGACCGTCGACAGCTCGACCGAGCGCACGTGGCCCGCGGCGTCGCCGACGAAGCGTTGGACGGCGGTGGCGAAGAGGCGCTCGCCGCCCTCCTCCAGCGCCGGCGGGGTGCGGAAGACCAGCGGCCATGTCGGCCACGGCGAGTTCGCCTCGTCGCGGATCTGCGGCGGGGCGGCGTACTGGTCGAGCTGGTGCACGCCGATCGCGCCCTGGCGGGTCGCGGTGCCGTAGCAGTCGGCCCCGGTGTCGCCGCCGCCGATGATGATGACGTTCTTGCCGCGGGCGTTGACGGGCGACGGACCGTCGCCCTCGCACTCCCGGTTGGCCGGGGTGAGGTAGTCCATCGCCAGGTGGATGCCCTTGAGGTCGCGGCCCTCGATCGTCGTGTCGTCCCGTCCGGCGAGCGACCCGACCGCGAGGACCGTGGCGTGGAACTCGGCGCGCAGGCGCTCCAGGGGGAGGTCGCCGGGCCCGATGCCACCGACCTCGCACGACACGACGAAGCGGGTGCCCTCGGCGCGCATCTGCGCGAGGCGCCGGTCGACTTCCCACTTCTCGAACTTGAACTCGGGGATGCCGTAGCGCATCAGCCCGCCGATGCGGTCGTCGCGCTCGAACACGGTGACGTCGTGCCCGGACCGGGTCAGCTGCTGGGCGGCGGCGAGCCCCGCGGGCCCGGAGCCGACGACCGCGACGCGCCGGCCCGTCGAGAGCACCGGCGGCTGGGGCGCGACGAGCCCGTCGGCCCAGCCCTTCTCCGCGATGGTCCACTCCACGCGCTTGATGGTCACCGAGCCGGGCTGGCTGGTGATCGACAGGACGCACGCCTCCTGGCACGGCGCCGGGCACAGCGCTCCGGTGAACTCCGGGAAGTTGTTCGTCGCGTGCAGCCGCTCGGACGCCCGGCCCCACTCGCCGCGACGGACGTCGTCGTTCCACTCCGGGATGAGGTTGCCCAGCGGGCATCCGGCCGAGCCCGACTGGCAGAACGGGACGCCACAGTCCATGCAGCGGGCGGCCTGGGTGCGGGTGCCCTCGACGGCGTCGGGGTCGGTGAGGGAGGCGTAGAGCTCGTGCCAGTCGGCGCGGCGCTCCTCGACCGGTCGCTTGGGGCTGTCGGAGCGGGCGTACTTGAGGAACCCGCGGGGGTCAGCCACCGGCCACCTCCATGATGACCTCGTGGGGATCGCGGCCCTCGCTCTGGGCGCGCTGGGTCGCGTCGAGGACCCGCTGGTAGTCCGACGGCATCACCTTCGTGAAGTGCGCGGCGTGGGCGTCCCAGTCGTCGAGCATCGCCGCCGCCCGGGGCGAACCCGTGAGGTCCCGATGGCGCGTCACGACGTCGTGCAGCCACGCGGCGTCGTCGTCGGTGGGATCCTGGAGGTCGACCATCTCGTCGTTGACCCGTACCGCGGGCAGATCGTGGACGAAGGCGATCCCGCCGGACATCCCCGCGCCGAGGTTGCGGCCCGTCGAGCCGAGGACGACGACGCGCCCGCCGGTCATGTACTCGCAGGCATGGTCGCCTACGCCCTCGACCACGGCCAGCGCGCCCGAGTTGCGGACGCAGAACCGTTCCCCGACCTGACCGCGCAGGAACACCTCGCCCGAGGTCGCGCCGTAGGCGATGACGTTGCCGGCGATGGTGTGGGTCTCGCCCAGCCCCTGGCGATCGACACGGCCGGCGAACGGCGCGTCCGCGGGCGGACGCACGATCACCCGACCCCCGGAGAGGCCCTTGGCCAGGTAGTCGTTGGCGTCGCCGACGAGGTCGAGGGTCAGTCCCCCGGGCAGGAACGCCCCGAACGACTGCCCGGCCGACCCGGTGAACTCGACGTGGATGGTGTCGTCGGGCAGGCCGTGCTTGCCGTAGCGGCGGGTCACCTCGGCCCCGAGCAGGGTCCCGACGGTGCGGTTGACGTTGCGCACCCCCATCTCGAGCCGCACCGGCGTCGCGTCGCAGAGCGCGCCCTCGGCGAGCTGCATGAGCGTGCGGTCCAGCGCCCTGTCCAGCCCGTGGTCCTGTTCCCGGGTCCGGACCCGGGAGGTCGGCGCTCCCTCCGGCACGTCGGGCACGGTGAACAGCGGCGCGAGGTCGATGCCCGTGGCCTTCCAGTTGGTGACCGCCTCGCCGGCGTCGATCAACTCGGCGTGTCCGACCGCCTCACCGATGGTGCGGAAGCCGAGCGCGGCGAGGTACTCCCGGACCTCCTCGGCGATGAACCAGAAGAAGTTCTCGACGAACTCGGGCTTCCCGGTGTAACGCTTGCGCAGCTCGGGGTTCTGGGTGGCCACCCCGACCGGGCAGGTGTCGAGGTGGCAGACCCGCATCATGATGCAGCCCTGGACCACGAGGGGCGCTGTCCCGAAGCCGTACTCCTCGGCGCCGAGCAGCGCGCCGATGATGATGTCCCGACCCGTCTTCATCTGGCCGTCGACCTGCACCGTGATGCGGTCGCGCAGCCCGTTGAGCATGAGCGTCTGCTGGGTGTCGGCGAGGCCGATCTCCCAGGGGCTGCCGGCGTGCTTGAGCGACGTCAGCGGAGCCGCGCCGGTGCCTCCTTCCCACCCGGAGATGAGCACGACGTCGGCGTGCGCCTTCGACACCCCGGCCGCGACCGTGCCGACGCCGACCGAGGACACCAGCTTCACGTGGATACGGGCGTACTCGTTGGCGTTCTTGAGGTCGTGGACGAGCTGCTTGAGGTCCTCGATGGAGTAGATGTCGTGGTGCGGCGGCGGCGAGATGAGCCCGACCCCCGGCGTCGAGTACCGCACCTCGGCGATCCAGGGGTAGACCTTCTGACCCCCGAGCTGACCGCCCTCGCCCGGCTTCGCCCCCTGCGCCATCTTGATCTGGATGTCGGTGCCGTTGACGAGGTACTCGCTGGTCACGCCGAAGCGCCCCGAGGCCACCTGCTTCACCGCCGAGCGCTTGGACGGGTCGTGCAGCCGCACGGGGTCCTCGCCGCCCTCGCCGGTGTTCGAGCGTCCACCGATGTGGTTCATGGCGATCGCGAGGTCGGTGTGGGACTCCTGGGAGATCGAGCCGTAGGACATGCCGCCGGTGGCGAAGCGCTTGACGATCTCGGTCGCGGGCTCCACCTCCTCGATCGGCACCGGCGTGCGACTGAGTGGATCTTCTGGCTCGGTCCGCAGCCGGAACATCCCCCGCAGGGCCCCGCCCTCACCGACCAGGCGGTTGACCTCGTCGGTGTACCGACGGAACACCTCGCGCTGGTTGGTGCGCGTCGCGTGCTGCAGGAGGAACACCGTCTCCGGGCTGAACAGGTGCAGCTCGCCCTCCCGGCGGTAGGCGTACTCGCCGCCGACGTCGAGGTGGCGGTGCGCCCGCTCTCCCGGGTTGGCCGGGTAGGCCCGCCGGTGGCGCTCGGCGACCTCGATCGCGACGACGTCGAGCCCGCCGCCGCCGAGCTTGGACGCGGTGCCGGTGAAGTACTCGTCGACGAACTCCTGGGAGAGCCCGACCGCCTCGAAGACCTGCGCCGCCGTGTACCCGGAGACCGTGGAGATGCCCATCTTGGACATGACCTTCCGGACGCCCTTGACCAGCGCACCGACGTAGTGCCCGATGGCCTGCTCGACCTCGAGGTCGTCCAGCCACCCGCCGGCGATCATGTCCTCGATGGACTCGAACGCGAGGTAGGGGTTGACGGCGGCCGCCCCGAAGCCCAGCAGAAGCGCGACGTGGTGGACCTCGCGCGCGTCACCGCACTCGACGACCAGGGCCGCCTGAGTCCGCTCGCGGGTGGCGACGAGGTGGTGGTGCACAGCCGAGACCAGCAACAGCGCCGGGATGGGTGCGAGGCGGTGGTCGGAGTCGCGGTCGGAGAGCACGAGGATGCGCTTGCCGTCGGCGATCGCCGCCGACGCTTCGCGGCGCACCCGGTCGAGGGCGTCGGCGAGGGCCTGCTCGCCCCCGTCGACCTCGTAGAGACCGCTGAGCACCGTGGCCGCGAAGCCGGGCATGTCGCGGTCGTCGTTGATGTGGATGAGCTTCGCGAGGTCGTCGTTGTCGAGGACCGGGTGGGGCAGGACCACCTGGCGGCAGGACGCCGGGCCCGGGTGGAACAGGTTCTGCTCGGGCCCGACGGCCCGCGCCATCGAGGTGACGAGCTCCTCGCGGATGGCGTCGAGCGGGGGGTTGGTGACCTGGGCGAAGAGCTGGACGAAGTAGTCGTAGAGCAGCCGGGCGCGCGTCGAGAGCGCGGCGGTGGGGGTGTCGGTGCCCATCGAGCCGAGCGGCTCGGCCCCCGTGGTGGCCATCGGCGCGAGGAGGACCCGCAGGTCCTCCTCGGTGTAACCGAAGGCCTGCTGGCGGCGCACCACCGACTCGTGGGTGTGCACCACGTGGTCCCGCGAGGGCAGCTCCTCGAGCCGGACAAGACCAGCGTGCAGCCACTCGGAGTAGGGCTCCTCGGCCGCGAGACCGCTCGTGAACGCCTCGTCGTCGACGAGCTCGCCCCGGACGGTGTCGACGAGGAACATCCGGCCCGGACGCAGCCGTCCCTTGGCCACCACCTGCGACGGCTCGACCTCGAGGACGCCGGACTCGCTGGCCAGCACCACCCGATCGTCGGCGAGGTGCCACCAGCGGGCCGGGCGCAGCCCGTTGCGGTCCAGCGTCGCGCCGACCAGGCGGCCGTCGGTGAACACCACGGCGGCGGGCCCGTCCCACGGCTCCATGAGGCTTGCGTGGAACCGGTAGAAGGCCCGCTGGTCTGCGGGCATCTCGGCGTGGTTCTCCCACGCCTCGGGCATCATCATCATCACCGCGTGCGGCAGCGACCGACCGCCGAGGTACAGCAGCTCGAGCACCTCGTCGAAGCTCGCCGAGTCCGACGCGTCGGGCGGGCAGACCGGCATCGCGCGCTGCAGGTCACCGGGGAACCGGTCGGTGCCCAGCAGCGCCTCGCGGGCCCGCATCCGGTTGCGGTTGCCCTTGATCGTGTTGATCTCGCCGTTGTGGGCCATCGTGCGGTAGGGGTGCGCGAGCGGCCAGCTCGGGAAGGTGTTGGTGGAGAAGCGGCTGTGCACCACGGCCACCGCGCACTCCAGGCGCTCGTCGTGCAGGTCGGGGAAGAACGCGGGCAGCTGGTCGGTGGTCAGCATCCCCTTGTAGGTGATCGTGCGGCTGGAGAGCGAGGCCAGGTAGAGACCACAGTCCTGCTCGACCGACTCGCGCTCGGCGCGCTTGCGCACGATCCAGGCGATGCGGTCGAGGGCGAGGCCGGTGAGCGCGCGGTCCGGGGAGGCGACGACGATCTGACCGAAGCGTGGCATCGCGCTGCGCGCGACGGAGCCGACGTCGGCGCCCTCGGGGTCGACCGGCACCGCACGCCAGCCCAGGACCTCGAGGTTCTCCTCGGCGACGATCCTCTCCAGGAGCGACACGGCCTTGGCGTGGCCGTCGGCGTCGGCGGGCAGGAAGGCGAGCCCGGTGGCGTAGGCGAGCTCGGGCGGACCCCCATCGGCGGCGGGGACGGGCTCGGGGAGCTCGAAGGTCGCGGTGGCCCGGATCAGGGCGTCGGGGACCTGTAGGAGGATGCCGGCGCCGTCGCCGCTGGTCGGTTCGCTGCCCGCGGCTCCACGGTGGTCGAGGTTGTGCAGGACGCGGAGCGCGTCGGCGACGATCGCGTGGCTGCGCTCGCCCTTGGCGTGCGCGACGACGCCAACGCCACAGGCGTCGTGCTCGTGGGCGGGGTCGTAGAGCCCCTGAGGTCCCGGGTTGGTCGAGAACAACACGTCAGCGGCCTCCTCGTCGTCGCGAGCCGGATGGGGTGACCGGGGACGGCGGTGGCCCTGGTGGTCGTCGGTGAGGACCGTGTCGTCGGTGAGGACGGGCGGGTGAGCCCCCGCCGCACACCGGTCGCGGTGGTGACCGCGCCACGGCGTGTGGGGTCACGGGACCCCGACGTCCCGTGACCGGCGATCCTAGCCCGCGACGGCGCCGGACGGCGCCGGACGGACGCGGGGCGGGACGACTCGGTGACTCTCCGGAGCGTCGGGGTCAGCCGCGGGTCTGCGAGGGGGGTTCAGCCGAGACGTCCTGCTCGCGCTCCTGCTCGGGGTCCGCCGGGGCGGCGTCCACGCCGCTGGGGTCGGCGCTGTCGGCGCTGTCGGACCTGGACTGCTCGGCGTCCGTCGTCACGTGGTCGGCGTTACCCCCAGTCGGCTCCGGCGAACCGGGCTCCGGGGTCTCGACGGTGCCGCCGACGTCGCCGTGCGCGCGTGTGGCCGAGAGGTCCTCCCGGCCCCCGCGCACCAGCGCGAGGTAGGCGACGGCGCCGAGGAACACCACCGCGGCGACGACCACGTTGATGCGGACGTCGCCGAAGACCCGGGTGGCGGGGTCGGTGCGCAGGAGCTCGATGACGAACCGGCCCGCGGTGTACGCCGCGACGTAGAGGGCGAAGGCGCGCCCGCGCGCCAACGAGAACCGTCGGTCCGCCCACACCACGAGGGCGGCCACGAGGAGGTTCCAGATCAGCTCGTAGAGGAAGGTGGGCTGCACCACCATGATCGGAGTGCGGTCGAGCGCGACCCCGGTGAGGTCGTCGGCGGCACCGGTGGAGGGGTCGACCCGCCGGTAGATCTCCAGCCCCCACGGGAGCGTGGTCGGCGCGCCGTAAAGCTCCTGGTTGAACCAGTTCCCGAGGCGACCGATGGCCTGCGCCGCGACGATGCCGGGGGCCGCGGCGTCGGCGAGCGCGGTGAGCGGGACGCCCCGGCGCCGGCAGGCGATCCACGCGCCGACCCCGCCGAGCGCGACCGCACCCCAGATCCCGAGGCCGCCCTGCCAGATGTAGAGCGCCTCGATCGGCCGGCCGCCGGGGCCGAAGTAGGTGCGCCAGTCGGTCGCGACGTGGTAGAGCCGCCCCCCGACCAGCCCGAACGGGACGGCCCAGACCGCGACGTCGGTGACGAACCCGGGAGCTCCACCGCGGGCGACGTAGCGCCGCTCGGTGCTCCACACCGCGACCACGATCCCGGTGATGATGCAGAGCGCGTACGCACGCAGCGGGATCGGGCCGAGCTGCCAGACACCGCGGGACGGGCTCGGCAGGTAGGCCGGCAGGAGGGCGAGACCGGTCGACACGCACCGCACGCTATCCCCTGCCCCCGACCGGACGGCGTGTGGCGAGGGCTCAGCGTCCGCTGTGCTGCCCCCGGACGCCGGCGGCGAGCTCGGTGGTCAGGCGGGCCACCGCGGCGCGGCCGTGCTCGGCCGCGCTGACCAGCGCCGATCCCACGATCACGCCGTCGGCGAATGCCGCCACCTCGGACGCCTGGGCCCCCGAGCGCACCCCGAGCCCGACCCCGACGGGCAGGTCGGTGTGGGCCCTCGCCCGCGACACGAGCCCGATGGCGGTGTCCGACACGGCGTCGCGGGCCCCGGTGACGCCCATGGTCGACGTGGCGTAGAGGAAGCCCCGGGAGGCCCGGGCGGTCGCGGCGATGCGCTCGGAGGAGGACGACGGCGCCACGAGGAAGATCGGGGCGAGGTCCTCGCGGCCGGCCGCCTCGATCCACCGCGCGCCCTCGTCGGGTACGAGGTCGGGGGTGATGACGCCGAGTCCGCCCGCCGCGGCGAGATCGCGGGCGAAGGCGTCGACGCCGTAGCGCAGCACCGGGTTCCAGTAGGTCATCACCACGGCACGACCACCGCGCTCGGCGAGCTTCTCGACCACCGACAGCGTGTCGCGGAACCGGACCCCGGCGGCCAGCGCGGCCTCCACCGTGTGCTGGATGACGGGCCCGTCGAGCACCGGGTCGGAGTAGGGCACCCCGACCTCGACCAGGTCGGCGCCGGCGTCGAGCGCCTGGGAGAGCAGCCCGAGCGAGCCCTGCACCGTCGGGTAGCCCGCGGGGAGGTAGGCGATGAGCGCCGCCCGGTCCTCCGCGCGCGCGGTGGTGAACACCTCGTCGAGCCGGGCGACGCCGGTGGCCGCCCCTGAGGTCTGCTCGGCCGTGCTCACAGCTCCCGCTCCCCCGTCGCCGCCGGCGACTCGGGCCCGGTGGGCTCGGTGGGCTCGGTGGGGAGGGCGTCCGCGTCGACGACGTCGAACCACCGCGCCGCGGTGTCGACGTCCTTGTCCCCGCGGCCGGAGAGGTTGACCAGGATCGTCGCGTCCGGTCCGAGCTCGCGCCCCAGTCGCAGCGCGCCCGCGATCGCATGCGCCGACTCGAGGGCCGGGATGATGCCCTCGGTGCGGCAGAGCAGCCGGAAGGCCTCCATCGCCTCGGTGTCGGTCACGGGCTCGTACGTGGCCCGCCCGGAGTCCTTGAGGTAGGCGTGCTCCGGGCCGACCCCCGGGTAGTCGAGCCCCGCGGAGATCGAGTGCGTGTCCAGCGTCTGCCCGTCGGCGTCCTGCAGCAGGTAGGACATCGCCCCGTGCAGCGCCCCGGGGGTGCCGCCGGTCAGCGACGCGGCGTGGCGCCCGGTCTCGAGGCCGTCGCCCGCCGCCTCGTAGCCGACGAGCCGCACGCCGGAGTCGTCGAGGAACGGGTGGAAGATGCCGATCGCGTTCGACCCGCCGCCCACGCACGCCACCACCGCGTCCGGGAGGCGCCCGTAGCCCTCGAGGACCTGCGCCCGGGCCTCCAGCCCGATCACGCGGTGGAAGTCGCGGACCATCGTCGGGAACGGGTGCGGGCCGGCCGCCGTCCCGAGGATGTAGTGGGTGGTGTCTACGGAGGCGACCCAGTCGCGCAGCGCCTCGTTGAGCGCGTCCTTGAGGGTGCGCGACCCGGTGCTCACCGGCACGACCTCCGCACCCAGCAGCCGCATGCGCGCCACGTTCAGCGCCTGGCGCTCGGTGTCGACCTCGCCCATGTATACGACGCAGTCGAGGTCGAGCAGCGCGCACGCGGTCGCCGTGGCGACGCCGTGCTGCCCCGCCCCGGTCTCGGCGATGACGCGCGTCTTGCCCATCGCCCGCGTCAGCAGCGCCTGACCCAGCACGTTGTTGATCTTGTGGGAGCCGGTGTGGTTGAGGTCCTCGCGCTTGAGCAGGATTCGTGCGCCGCCCGCATGGTCCGCCAGACGGCGGGCGTCGGTGACGGGGCTCGGACGTCCGGCGTAGTCGCGCTGCAGACGGTCGAGCTCGGCCAGGAACCCGGCGTCGCCGCGGGCCTTGTCGAACGCCGCCGCGAGCTCGTCGAGCGCGGCGATGAGGGCCTCGGGGACGAAGCGCCCGCCGAACGCCCCGAAGTGACCGGTCGGGTCGGGCTCGTGGCTGGGATGCGCGACTCCCTGACTGGCGCTGACCTGACTGGCGCTCACCTGACTGGTGCTGGCCTGACTGACGGGCTCCATGGTGCCTTCCGAGGCGTGCGGGACGGGCGCGGGTCAGCGCGCGGGCTTTGGGCACGCCGGGTGCGACCCGGCGGTGACGAGCTGGCGGACGGCGGCCCGCGGGTCCTCCGCGGCCGCCATGGACTCCCCCACCAGCACCGCGTCCGCGCCGTGCCCGGCGTAGGTCATGAGGTCGCCCGGGCCGCGCACCCCGGACTCGGCGACCCGCAGCACCTCACCGGGCAGCCCCGGGCCGAGGCGGCTGAAGACCGAGCGGTCGACCTCGAGGGTGTGCAGGTCCCGCGCGTTGACCCCCACGAGGCGGGCGCCGGCGCGCAGCGCCATGTCGGCCTCCTCCTCGTTGTGGACCTCCACCAGCGCGGTCATGCCGAGTGACTCGACGCGGTCGACCAGGGCGTCGAGCGCGTTCTGCTCCAGCACCGAGCACATGAGCAGGACGAGGTCCGCGCCGTGGGCCCGCGCCTCGTGTACTTGGTAGGTCCCGACCACGAAGTCCTTGCGCAGGACCGGGACGTCGACCGCCGCCCGCACCGCGTCGAGGTCGGCGAGCGACCCGCCGAAGAGCCGGCCCTCGGTGAGGACGCTGATGATGCGGGCGCCGCCGTCGACGTACTGGCTGGCGAGCCAGGCCGGATCGGGGATGTCGGCGATGTGGCCCTTGGAGGGGCTGGCGCGCTTGACCTCGGCGATCACGCCGATCCCGGGGCCCTGCAGCACCGCGAGGGCGTCCCGCGCCGGCGCCGCCTGCGCCGCGGCGCGCTTGACGTCCTCGAATCCGACCGCGGCCTCGCGGGCGGCGAGATCGAGCCGCACGCCGTCGAGGATCCTCTCGAGGACGCTCACGCGGATCGTGCCCCCTTCCCCGGTCGGACGCATCATGCTAACCCGCGACCCCGTCGCCTCTCGGCGGCCGGTCGGACCCGGCGTCGGGCGCGCGGGGGGTGCTCCCGGCGTCGCGATCCGCCGGGGGATCCGGAGTGGCGTGCGGTGGGGTCGCGGTGGGGTCGCGGCCCTCGTCGAGAGCCTTCCACAGCTGCTGGTCGGGATCGGGGCGGCGGTCGGCGGTCGGCGGTCGCTTCTCCGTCGGTGCGTCGTAGCGGGCACCCAGGCGCGGCAGCACGGGGGCGGCCAGGACCATCAGCAGTCCGACGCCGCCGAGCAGCAGACCGCCGATCGCGGCGAGGATCGGGCCCGCGACGGCGACGTCCACCCCGACGGGGCGGCCGGGCACCTGGGCGACCGCGGGCAGCGCCCCGGGCGCGGGCGGGGCGAGACCGCCCGCGCCCTGCAGCACCACCCAAAGCCCGGCGACGACGAGGAGGGCCCCCACCACGCGGCGTCCCCATCCCGAGGTGGCGAGCAGGCCGGCGATCGCGGCGAGCGCGAGCAACGCCCAGGGCACGAGGACCGGCTCGGTGGCGGCCCCGGTGGCCGACGCGTCGACCCGCCCGCGCAGCGACGTGTCCCAGGTCGCCGTAAGCCAGGTGAGGCGCGACGATCCCCACAGCACGGCGGCGGCGACTCCGAGCCCGACGATCGCGGCGCCCAGCAGTCGCGACGGCGCGACGCGGAGCAGACGCGTCACCGTCCCGGCTCCGCAACGTGGGCGGGGACCGGGGGCGTCAACGTCTCGGCGGTCGCGATCGCGGAGAGCACGGCGCGGGCCTTGTGGGCGCACTCGTCGTCCTCGGTCGCCGGGTCGGAGTCGGCGACGATCCCGCCCCCGGCCTGCACGTACGCCGTCCCCTCGCGGAGGAGCGCGGTGCGGATCGCGATCGCGGTGTCCGCGTCGCCGGCGAAGTCCAGGTAGCCGACGATGCCGCCGTAGAGCCCCCGGCGCATCGGCTCCAGCTCCTCGATGATCTGCATCGCGCGGGGCTTCGGGGCGCCCGAGAGCGTTCCGGCCGGGAAGCAGGCGGCCACCGCGTCGTAGGCGCCCCGTCCCGCGGCGAGCCGCCCCGACACCGTCGACACCAGGTGCATGACGTGGCTGTAGCGCTCGATCTCGAAGAAGCGGTGCACCTTCACCGTCCCCGGCTCGCAGACGCGCCCGAGGTCGTTGCGGCCGAGGTCGACGAGCATCAGGTGCTCGGCGCGCTCCTTCTCGTCGGCGAGGAGGTCCTTCTCGAGCAGCTGGTCCTCCTCCTCGTCGGCGCCGCGCCACCGCGTACCGGCGATGGGGTGGGTGGTGGCAACGCCGCCGCGCACGGTCACCAGCGCCTCGGGGCTCGACCCGACGATGTCGAAGGGTCGGCCGCCGGCGTCGGCCAGGCGCAGGAGGTACATGTACGGGCTGGGGTTGGTGGCGCGCAGCACCCGGTAGACGTCGAGCGCGTCGGCGCACGTGTCGGTCTCGAAGCGCTGCGAGACGACGACCTGGAACGCGTCTCCCGCGCGGATCCGCTCCTTCACGACCTCGATCGCCTCGGCGTGCTCGGCGGGGGTGCGCCGGCGGCGGACCCGGGGCGCCGCGACGCCGACCGACGCCACCGTCGACGGTGCGGGCGCGGCGAGCTCCGCGGTCATCCGGTCGAGCCGGGCGAGGGCGTCGTCGTAGGCCGCGTCGGCCCGGTCGGGGCTGTCGTCCCAGTTCACCGCGTTGGCGATGAGCGTGACGGTGCCCTCATGATGGTCGACCGCGGCGAGATCGGTGGCCAGGAGCATGACCATCTCGGGGAGCTCGAGATCGTCGTCGGCGAGGGTGGGGAGCCACTCGAGGCGACGTACCGCGTCGTACCCCACGTAGCCGACGAGCCCGCCGGTGAGCGGCGGCAGGTCGGGCAGGGCATCACTGCGCAACCGCTCCAGCGTGTCCCGCAGGGCCGTCATGGGGTCGGGCGCGGCGCCGGTGTCGTGCTCGGCTCCCGGGAGCCCGACCGGCGGAGTCCCCGTCCAGTGCGCGCGGCCGGCCCGCTCGGTCAGCGCCGCCGCGCTGCGTGCGCCGACGAACGACCAGCGTGACCAGGACTCGCCGTGCGCGGCGGACTCGAGCAGGAACGTGCCGCTGCGGTTGCCCGCGAGCTTGCGGTAGACCCCGAGGGGCGTCTCGTCGTCGGCGAGCAGACGCCGCGTCACCGGGATGACGCGGTGGTGCGCGGCGAGCTCGTAGAAGCGCGCACGGTCCGGCGACACCGCTCCCAGGGCGGCGGTGGGCGGGGCGGTGACGGACACAGCTCCATTGTGGCGGCGACCCCCAAGGACGTCGGTCGCCGGCCGGTGGTGCGCCGTTCGGTCCCCTGTCGTGTGCTCGCCGGTGTGGTGCGGGGCGACCAGGTGGGGCCTCTTGCCGCGGGCAGGGCTTGGGTCGCTTGCCCCGCAACCGGCCCTTCGCACGGGCGACCTTCATGCCCTCCCGGGCCTGGTCCACGCCGCCGGGGTCAAGCATGGTCAGGCGGCGGCCACGCACACCAGGACGTACCCGAGCAGCAGCAGCCACGAACGGACGCCCTGGAAGAGCTCCCATCTGTTGCGGGTCTGCTCCCAGTCGGCCGGTGGACGCTTGGGGTCCAAGCGGTCGGTGGCCCGGTTGATCGGGACGTTCACCACGACGGTGGATACCACCGCGGCGGCGAACGCGGCGGCCGCCGCCCAGGACAACGGCCCGACACCCCCGCTGTCGACCGCGGTAGTAATCGCGAGCACGACACACAGGGTCATCCCGACGGGCATGACGCGTCCGAAGGTCTTCAGTAGGCCCTTCTCGACGGTGATGCGTTGGGCGAGGGGGAGGCGGCGTAGCACGGGGTGGACGAAGGCGTAGGAGCCGAACTCAGCGCAGGAGATGAACCCGGTGAGGACCAGGGTGGTGAGCTCGAGCAGCTTCATGAGGGACCGGCGGGCTGAGCTTCGCGTTCCACGGAGGGCCGGGACCCTGCGCGCAGTACCACCGCGATCCCAATCGCAGTGGCCAACAGCAGGGCGCCGAGAACGGTGAGGGTCAGCCCGTCCGGGGCGAGCAGGGGCTGGCCGCGCAGCGCCTGCCAGGTGAGCAGCGCGGTCAGACCGAGCCATGCCCCGGCGGCCACCGCGGCGAGGCCCATCCGGAGGCGTTCGTCGTGCAGCCGTCCGCCGCGCGCACCGAGCGCGCCAAGCGCCAGCGCGAGCAGGGGCAGCCCTTGCAGGGCGTGCATCCCGATGAAGTGGGCAGCGCGTAGGTCGCCGCCGGTGGTGCTCCAGCCGGTCCCTGGCAACCCGGGCCCACCGTCGGGCACGCCCACGCTGTGTGCGCCGGTCGTCGTGGTCTGGCCCTGGGCGAGTGCCTTCTGCTGGGCGGGGTTCGGCGGGGTCATGAAGAACGCCACGGCCATGCCCACCAGCGCGACCACCATCCCGAGCCGGATGCTCACCGTCAGCGCCCGGTCACCGATCGGCTCCCGGAGCAGCAACACCGCCACGATCAGCGTGGCCACCCAGAGCAGCACGATCGTGGAGCCCATGATGGTCCACAGCAACCCGTCCAGTGCCGTCGTGGTGTTGAAGTGGCTCTGCTGGCCGCGCACCACCTGGCCGACGATGATCAGCATCTCGATCACCCCGGTGAGCACGATGAAGTGGCCCAGCCCGTGGCCGAGGCGTCGGCGGCGCTGCAGCCGCGAGATCATCCAGGCCAGCGTCGTGCCGAAGAGCACGAACGACACGGCGAACTTGAGCGGCTTGAGCCAGATCGGCTCGTTGTTCAGCAGCCGGTCGTCGAACATGACGCCGCCCAGCGCGACGATCGCCATCACCGCGTTGGCCGCCGCGAACACGATCAACGAGCGGTGCCAGCTCAGTGCGGGACGCAGTCGCGTCGCCAGCGGACTCGCCGCTATCTCGGACATGTACGCCTCCGCTTCGACGGCTTCGGGGTCACCAGTGGCCGGAGCGCTGTCGGGCTCTGGCGGCCAAGAACCCCAGGACCGCCAACACCGCGAAGAGACCGAACAGGTCGATCAGCGCGAGAACACTCCCGACGTCGTTCGAGTAGCTCATCGCGATGACACTGGGCGTCTCGGCAGCGCCGCTCGAGAACCCGACGAAGTGGACGAAAGCTAGGAGAGCGAGGAGGGAGATGCTCGTGCCCAGCCAGTACCCGGCCCGGAGCTCACCGCGCAGGGTGAACAGGATGCCGCCGAGCAGGAGCGCGAAAACGACGACGAAGCTGATGGGCATGATGAAGGGTGCGTTGGATGCGGTGTTGAACGGCCATCCGCTGTGGTTCCACTGCGGATTGAGCCCGCCATCGACGACGAGTTCGCCACGGATGACGTGGTCCACGAAATGTAGGAGGGAGAGCACGGCTCCTGCGCCGGCCCAGAGGACGAGGCGGCGGCGCAGCGAAGCGTCCTGAGCAAGGTCGGCGCTTTCGGTCCGCGGTGGCGTCGTCATGCGGTGTCTCTCGCTTCCCGGTTGCTCGGATTCGCCCCGTCACGAAGTTCGAGCTCGCCGTACCGGTCGGTGTCCTCGACGGGCGGCAGCTGCGATGTCTCGGCCAGTTCGGCCTCGATCTCCTCGATCCACGCCAGCCTGGCTTCGGCCGTCCGCAGCCCGTGGAGCGCCGAGCGTCGGCCCATGCGTCCGTCGGGTACCCCTGTCAGGTGCTCGATGAGGGCGGCGAGACCGGCCCGGGTGGCCTCAAGTGATTCCCGGTAGTCGTCGAGCAGTGCGCGCATGGTCTTCGGCGACATCCGGTCGCCGAAGAAGAACTTCACCAGGAACCCGTTCCGGTCGGCACCGGTGGGAACGGCCGGTTGGGCCAGCCAGCCGGCCAACGCGCCGCGGCCGTCCTCGGTGGTCGACCAGACGCGCTTGTCCGGCAGCCGCTGCTGGGGCACCGGTTCGCCCCGAATCCACCCGAGCGACTCGAGACGGTCGAGCTCCCGGTACACCAACGTGCGCGAGATCGGCCAGAAATAGCCCAGCGACTGGTCCGCGAAGGCCGCCAGGTCATACCCGGACGCGGGCTTCATGTCGAGCAAGCCCAGCACGGCGTACGTCGTCTCCGGCAAGTCGCGAGCCACCGTCAGACCGTACCTAGTCCAGAGTAACCTAGTCAACTGTGTCATCGAGACTGGTGTGACCAAAGCCGCGGCAGCCCACTACCCGCGGGGGAACCTGGACGCTTGTCCTCGGTGCGTGCGCCTGACCCGTCGCCTCCTTCGTGGTAGCCGCCGTCCGCACACGGACGACGGCCACCACCGACGCGATCACCACCACGCAGCCGACGAGCGGCCACATCGACGGGCGCTCGCCCAGCAGCACGATCCAGCAACACCGCGCCCACGGGCTGGAGCAAGAGGATCGAGGCCCCGGTCGAGGACGGCAGCTTCGGCGGCGCGGTCGCGATGAGCACCCAGCCCGCCACCTGGCCGACCACGGCGAGCAAGGCGAGCCACCCGAGTGCGAACCAGCCGGGAACGAGGTCGACGCCCTGCCACAGCGATCCCAACGCGACCGCGCTCACCGCGGCGGCGGCCGTCGCGATGCCGACGGGGCCGAAGCGCTCTCTGTGCTAGCACCGAGCCGCACGAGGAGCAGGTAGCCGGTCGTCGGCCGGTGGGCCCCCGTCCGGTCCCCAGTCGAGAGCCCGAGGACTGGGGTAGCTGGTGAGCCGCCAGGTCTATGCTCAGCGACCCACCTCCGCTCCGGCGAGCAGGAGCCGCCGGTAGCGCAGACCAAGCTGCGGTTGGAGCGCTACATCGAGGATGCCGCCCGGGTGCGGACAACGCAGCGCTGCGCAAGCTCGCCCGCGCCACGATCGCGATGGCCCAGCACGTCAAGCACAGCGAGACCCCGACCCGCAGGCAGGGCCGTTTCAAGATCCATAACGCGGATCCGCTGTTGTCGCGTCGGCGGGAGTTCAGGGCTGACTGACCGAGGCTGGTGATCATCGGCGTGTCGCGGCGGGATGGGCGACGGAGCTCCGGTAG
>JAABUP010005094.1_pt1 | contig 20539 bp, 24 predicted proteins | sample 5559201 | NCBI WGS metagenome assembly JAABUP01 (sample SAMN10711887, study PRJNA513373) | rock metagenome | isolation source: Antarctica rocks | place: Antarctica
TGATCATATCGGGGTCTTCCACTACGTAGTAGACTGTCTAGATTTCATGATGATTTGAACATGATTGCCATGATTGGCACAAGCGATCGGCTGTGTTGGCTGGCAGAAACTTGTAAAATCCTTCTTCAAACACGAAGTACTCTATTTTTATGGCGTTCAACAGCGCGGCAAGAAACTGCTATAGCGATGTTGGGGACAATGCACATATCATGTAAACATACCAATCAGTAGCAGATTGTACAACACAGGTGTTACATCAATATCACATCTTGCAACTTCAGGGTGCACACAGCAGGCACAAAAGCGAGCTTACGTTCTTGCACAGAGTTTAGCGTACAGTATCACGATACACTTGCCAGAAGATTTGTCTGTACGTGTTATATACACTAATGAGTGACTACGGTTGCGTATGCACAAATGAGAATAATTGCCTGGAACTATGTGAAAATTGTGAATGCTAATGCTTAGTAAGTAATACCAGACAGACAACGCTCACTCAAGTTGTGACATATAGCAATATAGCAAGCAGTTTGTAGCGTTGGAAAGTACTCCTCATCAGGGCAGCAAAGGCAGCGCAATATCATTGCTCTACTAGCAGACTACTCACAGCCACAGCTTGTGATGCACACACGTGTGCTGTGCCGGTTGATCTAGGCCATGCTCACATACATGGACAGAAGACATTGATACTCAACATTTGTCATCTGTGCAAACTGTGCAGTAAGCGTCGTACAGCCACAATTTGCATTGCATGCAAGCTGCCATCAGCGTCCAGAACCTCATTCAGAGAGCTGTCATCAGCACCCAGCAAATCCAACAGCAGTTTCACATCACCAAGCGCCTTTTGCAGCTGTGTTATTTGAGCCTCTGTGATGCGGTGCCCTTGCTGAGAGGGTCCTAGTTGACTGTTGACCATGCTTGCCATGTCTGCAATGCTCACAGGCAGTTTGACTGCTGCCTCTCTTGCAGCAGGCAAAGCTGGCTGTGGACAAGCTTGTTCAGGTGCTTGCAGCGGAGCCGGCTGTGCTGGTTTGGGTGCTTGCAATGGAGCCGGCTGTGCCACTGCTGCTGCTTGGACTGTTGGGACAGCAGTGAGAAGCAAGTTTGCTGTTGATGGTTCTGTACCAGGAAGTACAGGGGGTGCTGCTGGTGCAGGAGGCTGTGGTGAAGGAGCACTGGGGGCAGCTTGGCACGCAGTACGGTTTGACTGCTTCTTGCGTCTGGGCTGCCTGCGTGGCAGGCGCTCAACTTGAATAATATCAGTGAACCAGTCAGCTGCATATTGTATCACACATGGCACGTGACTCAGCAGACATGGCTCCTGGGAATTGTGTGAGCAAAATTGACAAAGCCATGGCATCAGGACTGACGCAAGCATTTCAACAGCACAACCTACATCATGCCTCTTGAGCATCCCGTGAAAACCAGTGCCACGCAACAAACACACACGGCCAAAGCCAAGCAGTGTAGGTATACAGTGTCCTAGGTATCTCAGGCATGCCTACCTGTGGGGAGCAGCCACGAATGGCACAGGTGGTTTGGACACTCTGCCAGATTTACATCGCTGTGATGGCCGGGCTGCCTTCCTTGCTGCTCGGGCTCCTGGCTGGTAGCAGATGTCGCCATCACTGTCAGAGTCAGTCAGAGTGATGACACCCGCAGCTGCTGCTGATGGGGCTGCAGCATGATGCTGATGCTCTGCTGCTTGTGCAATGGATGAAGCAGTCTGTGCAAGGGGTGAAGCTGCTTGTGCAGAAGGCAGAGCTGCTTGTTCGACTGGTGCAGCTGCTTGTGCTGCTGGCAGAGCAAAGGGCAGAGCTGCTTGTGCTGCTGGCAGAGCTGCTTGTGCAAAGGGCAGAGCTGCTTGTGCTGCTGGCAGAGCTGCTTGTGCAAAGGGCAGAGCTGCTTGGGCAACGGACAAAGCTGCTTGCGTAAAGGGCAATGCAGCTGGTGCAACTGGTGCAGCTGGTTGTGCTGCTGGCAGAGCTGCAGCTGCCACAAAGCTGGGTGCAAACCCAGCACTCTCAAAGACGGTGCCGACCAACGGCAGCACATTCTTTTTCCTGTGCACGCACAAACAACGTTTGCCACGCGCCTAGTCTGAAAAGCGCTTGCATGCTGCACCTCTGCACACTCAATCAGTGTATGTCTTCAATGCAGGGACTGTATCAACCATGCCAGCTATGCTTTGAAGTGTCAGTGACCACTGACATATGCAAGCTATGCATACGAGCAATGCATGATTGCTGTCACGATGTGACATTGCCAATACCTAATGAGCTGTCATGGAGATCAATGCAGGCTAGAGTCAAAGCACATCATTTTAATTCGACGCGCAGCACTTCCACCTGCTTACATAGCTGCCTTCTGTGTAGAACAACATTGTCAGTCATTCAGTTGGTCATGTTTTTGACATGGACCTCAAAAGCAGGATGTATGGCTCAGTTGCAATCAGTTGACCTAAAGGCATGCTTGCATCAGAAGATGACACAAATCGTCCAATCATCACACTGTCACAGGGTCCATACCTACAGCGTTTGCAGCGCCAGTGGCGCCCCTCTTCATCCGCCATGATCCATTGCAGCTGTTCCAGCGGGATGCAGGTGTGACATGCAACTGTCTCCAGACCAACTTCCTGGCAGCAGCCACATCTGGTCATCAGGTTCTCGTTGCCATCGATGCCGCAGACGTCACACAGGTCATATGTCGCCAGCTCAGCATCATGCTGTGGGCCCAGGCCTGAGCCATCATGGGGGTTGATCTGCTCACAGGGGAAACAGCAATCCCTCTGTAGGGTTTGCTCGTATGCCTTCCAAGTCATCTTGAAGGAATGGCCTTCAAGGCTGTTCCCCTGCCGGAATGTCATCTGCAAGCACAGATGGGTTTATGCTTTACACCAAATATAGTCTAGGGTTCAGGGTGTAATCCTGAAAGGCCCACAGATGACAGCAGCACAATTCCTGGACAGACAGCAAACCTGGACAATATGTAGGTCACATGCTGCCCCAATCACAGTATGTAATTTGTCATTGGCATGATTGACTTGTGGCAAAGAGGACCAGGCTTACTTTTGTGAGCAAAGGCAGCTACATCAACTCGCAGCATTACAAGTCTATGCATCAGCCATACAGATCCATAATATATTTGTACTCAGGTGTATGCCAAATGCAGTGCAAGGATGAGCCACATCTTGCACTGAGACAGTCTCACAAACACAATGTATCATGTGGCATGGATGCATTCACAGGTATCTAAGCAATGCAATTTGTTACAGTATAGGCTATGAGGAACGTTATTCACCTGCTGGGGTATCAATGGGGCCTGTCCTGGAAGTCTCAAAAGCTTGAAGTACCATCTGACACCACTTGGCACCCACCTTGGGTCGCTTGCTCTCCACCCATCCACAACCTGTAGATGGCACTCAGGCTATGTGAGAAGCAAACATGACAGACTGCAAATGAGACTTTATTACAGCTCAGTCTCAGGTCCAGAATGCATTGATTGTGTGCTTGCCATGCAGAGCGCGTAGCTGCAATGCCTTGTGCAGTAGAGTGTTCAACTAGTTGCATTGGTGTACTGAGACTAGATGGCAAGCAGGAGGCTTATGGCCAGGCAAACCAGCTGAAATAAAGAAGACTAGCTGTGAAGCTAGCGCTCCCAGCTCATCCTGTTTGTCTGCAGCATGCATCAAACGCTATGCAAGCAGGCTTGACAGCGTGACATTTGTACCTCATATCTGCCGCAGTAGACATAAACATACTGGCGCAGTTTTGCAGACTGGGCATTGCGCCTGCTTGCTTGATGAGCATTGTCCCCAAGAGCCCTTCGGATGACTCGTACAGGTGTGCCCAACTTTTGACTGCCTTGCATAGCTCTTGAATCTACCCCTCCTTCCACACCTTGACCATACAAAGCTTGTTTGCAGAGGCGATAGAGACACAGGTGGTAAGCTGTGCAAAGAGACAGCTAGCTGCCACTTACCAGCGTGGTAAACTAGCATGTCCCGACCGCCTTGTTGCAGCAAGCCTCCCATGTCATTGTTTGTGCCCAAACCACCTGCATGCAACCGCAAAGCTATGGGTGCAGTCCGATTGAGAGTTGTTTGCTTGCATCAAGCTGTCTTGCAATAAGGCTTGGCCTCAGGTGACCTACTTGATATGATGGCAACAGCATGCAGCTCTGGGGTCTTGCGGAAGTCCACACCCCGCTGGGTGTGCCGATGCAGCTTGGCTAGTCGAACCTGTTCCCTGTTAGAGAACACAGTCCCTGCTTCTGGCTCTGCAGACAGCTTTGCTCTCAGGAACAGTCAGCAGCAGGCTTTGGGAGGTTGGTCATAGCGAGCCCACTTTACATACCGGACATCTTGAGAGACGGCCCTGGACAAGGCAGGGGCTACGCCGTAGAAGCCTTTGTCACAGTTCAAGCACAGTCAAGGGGACCAGAAAATTGCAGTTCAAGCTGAAGCAATCCACGCACTGAACACCCTGCACGACAGACGCATGCCCATCGCATGCAAGAGTCGTTGATCGGTAATCACCAGGGCTGACTGCTCAGATGCAGCTGAGTCGCGTTCGTGTAAGTGATCAATAACACTTTTGTCTGTCACAAATCAGAATATGCTTCAATCTACACTTCAGTACGCATGACCATGTTGACACTGGACAGCGGCAAGCTTCAAGCGACCTGCTCAGCAACTTAGCGCAGGACGTCCCGCACTCAGCGACCAGCACAGCGACCAGCGAGGGCACAGCGACCTTTGACCTAGAGTCGAGTCTGCTCGAATCGAAACTCAGATCGCATTTCTCGCTTTATTCAAAAAACCATTGCGGAAAGTACTGCAAAATCAACATTTGCTGGGAAATCGAGCCTGAAGGGCTGAGGCAAATCTTGCTGAGCATTTTTGCACTGAAAGCTGCCCCTAGTGCAAAACGGCTAGTGCAGTGCGAGCTTGTGCCTACGCTATCAAAAAAAGTTTCAAACCTTGGACAGGTGAACACCACACCCAAAAGTTGCTTTCGCGTGTCACCTGCGTTGTGCTGCTGCTTAGTATGCCACCTGTCAGCTCAAAACGTGTTGTGAAAAGGCTGGCGCAAGTGCGATCTTTTGCCGTGCCGTGATGCAGGTTACCACAGATCGTCAAGATGCCTCCAAGAAAGACCAAAGACAGTGCTGCTTCTCCAAAGAAAGAGCGGGCTACTAGGGCAAAGAAGGACCCCAACGCACCCAAGAAGCCTTCTGGCGCCTACATATTCTTTTGCAATGACAAGCGTGCTGAGGTGAAAAAGGCAAACCCAGAATACGGAGTGGCGGAGTCTGGTCGGGAACTAGGAGCGATGTGGAAAGCTGCCACCGACGAAGACAAACAGGTGTGTGCTGTCCCGCGGGTTGTCCTGACGATTTTGCCTAGACTCGGAGCATCCAAGTCAAAACCTCTTGACGCACCTGCACTCGCGCTGACGACAATCACTGCCTACAGAAATATTTCAAGCAAGCAGAGAAGGACAAGGAGAGGTATACCAAGGAGGCTGCAGCGTAAGTACCGTTCTTTTCGCCAGAACTTTGCTATGCTTTGTCTGGTGCCTACTTGCTAACAAGCTTCCCTTTCTTCACTCCATGCTGAACCTGCTTCTGCTGGTGCAGGTACAGCAGCAAAACTGAAGCAAAGAAAAGCAAGGAAGAGGCCAAAGAGGAGGAGGAAGATGAGGATTGAAATGACAGCACAGTCTGACTTGTTCTGCCTCAGCAAGGAGGCGTGTATACCTAGATGTACTCTAGCTCACCTGTAGACTGCTCAACTGCTGTGGTGGCATGACCTATCAAGGGCTGAGAGGATTTACACCACCTACACTACCAATTCAAATTGACTAGCAATGTTATGACGCTATGAATCTTTGACCATCTGACCAGTTTACAGTATATTAGATAGTAAGACCTTTCCTGTAATGCGTGGCTGAATCAGTTGTGCGTTTGACATGCGAAACAACTATTATATTTTGCATTACGGTCTAACACGCTCAGTGAACATGACTGATAGATGCCCATATGGCATCCAAGCTTGACGGTTCATGCATGTCATCTTGCAGCACCTCTGCTGCACGCACAGAATCAACAGTACTTCTGTCCATCTCTTCCTCTCTCCAGCTTGCTCTGACAGCACTCATTGCAGCAGCAAAGTCAGGCCGCCTACTGACTTGGTTCAAGCTGCTGTGATGCCGTGCAAGCTGTACTGGCATATTTCGTCTGCTCTCCACATCCTGTTTGACCTCCAAATCCTCTTTCTTACCAGAGTTGACTGTGCTTGATGTCCTCGACATGTGCAAAGGAGCTAGGCTGGGCAACTGCTCAGCACCTGTGTGCTTCAATATGCTGCGAGGCCATGCACAGCGGTCAGCATGGTTGTGCATCATGCCACCAGCCACCATGCGGTCCTGCATTGTCTCACTGACAGCAGCTGTCAGGCTGCTTGCCATACGTACAAGTTTCTGATTTCCTTTTGTACCTGCTTCACTCTGTATGCCTGCGTTGGGCACCCCGTTTGCCCCAATGTGTGCTCTCAGAGGATGAAACATCTGCCGCTGGGCTCTGCTTGCTTGCAAGGCGTCATCGTGCCGCTGCAATGCTTGCCCAGATCCTGCACCTTGCATGGCAGCTGCTTCTGCAGCTCCAAAGGTTACTGATCTGGTTGTGCTGGCACTGCTGCTGCTTCTGCTCTGCCTGTTCTGCATGCCTTGCTGCATCGTTTGCACAACCTTGTCTGTATCAAACCCATCAGACAGGGACTGTTCAGGTACAGCAGGAAGGGCTGTTGTCCGTCTGGGAGCTTCAGCTGTTGGTGCAATAGCTGGAATGTCAGTCGTTGCAACAGCTGTGGCAATGACTGGCAAAGCATCTGCATTGAAGGCTGTCCCAGCCCGAGATGGCACCCTCTGCATTGCTTGGGTGTTGCTCACTGCTTGACTCAGGTCTAGCTGCAGTGAAGGACTAGCCCCAATGCTCCTGGATGTCTCCCTTTGCATTCCTGCGGGGCCTGTGTCAGGCAACTGCCCCTCAGCAAGGCCCAGCAACTGCCCTGCCTTGGGCTGATGCAAGCCATGCTGCCTGCCAGTGATTTCCTGTGCCGTCTGTGCTGTCTGTGCTGCTGTTGACATGCTCAAACTGTGCACAGAAGTTGCTGTCAGAGATAACAAGGCAGTGCCACTGGTCTCCTGAGACAGCCCATGTGACCCACATGACTGCACACTCCCAGGCCTCACAGCTGCAGCTGCAAATGGTGATGCGACTAATGCAGGGTCCATGTGCTCCTGTTTCAGACTCCCAGTTGGTGTGGGAGCTCTCATGGGTGAGTGCATGGAAGGCTGACATGCCAACAGTCCCTGGATATCTTTCACGCCACTACGCCCCCTGGAGATTGCGTGGCTGACACTGTGCACTTCTTCCTCCACAGGTGCTAGGGATGGGACTGGCTCCGGGGATGCAGGCTGAACAGGTCTCAGGACTGCTGCCAAGCTTCTGGCCAGCTTCCTTGAGCCATCTGGGTTCTGGCCTTGAGGGCCGAGGGCTATTGGCTGCCTGGGCTTAACTGCCCTTGTGGCTACTGTAACCCTGTTGGCACTGGCTGGCTTTGATGGCGGTGCCACCTGTACACAAACCAATCCGAGTCATTGTCACCAACTGAGAACGGCAACAGAGCTAGTACTCACATGACCAATGCAGGCAACATGTGCAAAACTTGGGGTTGAGTGCTGCATTCACACGTTCCTGTACGTGAAGTGACAGCAGATTGGTGCTCAATGATGTGGTTCCTAGTAACAAAAGGTCCAACCTGCTCCTTAAGGACAGGTGCATGCAGCATGGTTGCCAGAATCTGCCAAGCAAAACCACATCATATCTGCCAGGTTGGTCAGGTGCAGTTGGCATCAAAACAGGTCAGATTCTGGCGAAGTGAACAGAAAAGTCTATGCCTTCCGGCAAACATCATGGGAGCCTGCTGAGGCAGCAGTTAGGAGTCAAATGGTGGTGACTTGCCTTGACAGCAATGTCTGGCTCTGGGAGGGAGGTTCTGTTGGCGATGTGGCCAATGATGGTGGAGGTGGTGCGTGGCAGTGTGCTGGTCAACCGGCTCAAGCCTCTTGCAAGCTGCAGCAGGCTTCACAGATCAGTCAACATGGCTCAAGCCTCTTGTAAGCTGCAGGCATCGCTTATCAATCAACATGGCTCAAGCCTCTTGCAAGCTGCAGCAGGCATCACAGCTCTTGTCAATCCCAAAACATCTTTTTTTATTCAGAAACATCATCCCATCCTACACTGGAAATCTAAACTCAGAAACATCTGGGGACAGTAAAAACGCGTTTCTACATTGTCAAGATGTTTGAGATCAGTCAGGGTGGCTCAAATCACCGAGGCAGGCGTTCAGGGGGGGCAAACAGCTTGGATCTTTGGGAGCTCAAAGTACTTGGGTGGTTTGCAGCATTGCCTCTGGCTATGGTGATATGCCAGCAGTCACGTGCTTTGGTGCATGTCAGGAGTGACACAATGGGGTCTTGTAGTCACAGTTTGCAGCTTTGCAAGCTTTCCTTACGGAGTTTTCACATTATTCAAATGGCGCAGCTAACCAGCAGTAGCTGCAAACATGCCCAGGCATGTGAAGACTGAAACATCAACATCAATAGTTGTGCAATGCTTTGTGACACAACACCATTTGATAGTCAGCCACCTTTGTCTGATTGCCTGTTGGGGCAATTGCTATCCCTCGCCTGATACCACACACCACATTACTAATCAGGGCACTTGCATTGGTCCCTTGCCAGTCTGGCCCTAAGCCCCAGGCCATCAGCTTGGCAGCCTCCTTAGCTTTCATTGGTGGCACCACCCTGAAACAGTCAGCACCAGCATGTAAAACAGCACCATGTAAAGCAGTACCATGTTCAAACAGCAATGTGCCATGTTCAGGCATCTTTTCATGACAGATTCTGAGAATAAAGACTTGAATGGCGTTTGCTGAGTGGCATTTTGTTGTCAACAGCAGTGACCATGACGACAACAGTGTGCTTTTCACACAGGCAACGGCAGGGCTAAGGAAAATGTGACTTTTGAAATGCTGTTGCATTTGCACTGGTTGGTGGCATCACCATGACAAATATTGCCGCCATTCTGTCAGCAACACACATTGAGCAGGCAAAGATGGCAATTTCCGAATTGGTTGCTGCTACGTGAGGTGGCCTCAGCAACCCTGTTGCAGCCCTGATGGCACAGCAGGGTATAGCACAGCCCAGCAGGGCATAGCACACCCCATCAGGGCAGGGCAGGGCAGGGCAGGTCAGGGCAGGGCAGGGCAGGGCAGGGCAGGGCACAGCAGGGCACAGCAGGGCACAGCACAGCACAGCACATGGGATAAGTTCAACTGAAAGATGATATGTTGCTACATACTTGGAAAGAGCGGCCTGCAGGTCATCAGCAGTCATGATGCCCCGGCCTTCAAGACCTCTGTCATGCGCAGCCTCCAGAACACAGTCTGTGATATGCTGGTAGCGCGCCACGCACTTGTCTAGATGCTGATGACGCAGCAATTCCATGAAAGGCCCCTGTAGGCGTGAGCCACCATTCAGACAGTTTCGTTCAGCGTGTGACATGCATGGGGCAGAGAGCAAGGGAGTTTCTGGCAGTAAGCATGTGGCATATCCAGGTGACGATTGTGCTTGCATCACATAGCCTGACATGTATTTGATACAGCAGCGTGGAAGCTACTCTCGCTTGGTTTCTCCCAGACATTACCAAAGCCCTGTTTTCGTTAAGCAAACAAATCAGGAGAAGTGTGGGAGGAAGCTCACAAGAATGTTTTGATGTCCACGCTGACTCAATTCTGACCAAGACGCGCAAAAGCAAAGCATCATGACTCTAAGCTGCAGCCTTGCATACAACTTGATTGAAGCAGATGTGCAAATACGAAGAGAGACTAGATTGTCTTGAGGTTTGTAGGACAGATTGCTGTACGATGCAACGGGAGCTGAAAAGCGTCCTAAACATAGCACTCCTTCCGAACACTGCTGAAGGTGCAAGCGCAAACAAGGTATTGCACCAGGTCAGGAACACCGTGCATGTGCACATCTTGCCTGGGTCAAAGCACAGTGATGCTGATGCTGCAGAGCTGACAAGGATGCATTGGCTTACCTGATTGAGCTCATTGTCTTCCAAAAACAGGTCTCGGTACTGCACAATGTCTCCAGCTTGCTCCTGGTCCAGGGCATCAAACAGCTGCTGCAGCTGTTCTGGCGCTGTGTCAGACAAATAGCCTGCATAGGAAGCATCAAGCTCACAATGGATGCGCAGATCTTGCGCTTTGGGGCTGGCCAGGTGCTTGGCATTGAGCTTGCAGGCTGTTCACCTCACTGTGAAGCAAGTGGTCTTGACTGGTGTCCTGGCAGACAAAAGTTGATGCAGCTGTGCTACAGTTGTGTGCAGTCAGCATAGATTCTGTATAGTGGCGAGCTCAGTCAGCAGAGGTCAAGGGCTGGTATGTGGTTTTTGGCGGGAAAAGTATTTTGGCGGGAAAGCCAACACTTAATAAGACGTGCTGTCAGGTGCACAAATCAACTGCACAGCAGATGTGGTGTGACAGCAAAGGAACAGGGAGCATCAACGTGGAGTGAATTAAGGCGTGGCCAAGTGCTTGGCAGGACCAACCCATCCTGTGTAGACAGGTGTCATGGAATCTAAATCCAAAAAGGAGCAGGGGGGCGCAACCGCGAGCTGCGTCTGCATTCCTCATGTGCATCTCAACCCTACTGATTGCACAAACGCTAGCAAGATGGAAGGAAAGGCGATGTGACAGGACAGAAGCAGACAAAAAAGTAAAACTGCCCAAAAAGCCAGCCACAAATCAGATGCCTTGCATCCTAGCCTTGCCTCACTGGGAGATGGCCTGCCAAGCAGAGCCAGCTCCCAGCGAGATGAAGCTAAGGTGCAAGCCCAGCTGTGACCAAGACTTGAACCCAGGACCTGAGCCTTGAGAGCAGCTATCAAGGCTTGATCACAGCTGGATGGTAGATGTTAATGCACCAAATTTGGTTGTTGTTGTAAGCTGTTCTCCTGCCAGCAACAGTGCTGGTAGTGCAACATGTCTTACGTGTAACATCAATGCACCGCAACCTTTTGCATGAAGCTGTTGCAGTGAGGTGGCATGCATAGCTCTGCTTTTGGCGGGAAAAGCTACCCAAACCATATTTCGGCGGGAAAAGCACTTTTTGCTGTACCTGACTCTGGATGTCGGCCAACAGTGTTGCATTTAATATCAGCATGAAGCCACAGCAGGGTCAGGTTGTACGGCATTGACACAAGGCATGTTCCACATTGGCACTGCAACTGCTCATCAGCTTGGCTTATTTTGATTGCGTCATTTCAGTTCAATAGGCTCAAAGCTGAAAACTTGATGTGGCCATGATGCTGTAATCGTGGCTTGAGCAAAGTCAGACACATCCCAGAAACAAGCAAACTTGACCAACCTGTCACTGATATGCTTAATCAGCACTGAACAAAAGCAAAAGAAACCAGTGTATCTGAGATTAGCATCTTCTCACCTCTCAAAAGGACTTGGATCTCCCTTCTGGGCAGGGCTCCTGTAAGGGCCCCATTGGCAGCCTGGTCCACCATCCTAAACAAGTCTAACACATCCACCTGCAGCTTCTGCTGTGCATGGTATGTCTCCTCTGGGACGTCACCTGTCAAGAAAAGCAGTCTGAGATAAGCGCTCTGTGACTCTCAGAAACAAAAATGCGCACTGGCACATCCTGCGGCTTGGCTGCTTATGCATGATACATGCACCAATGGCCGGCTGGGTTACTATGCTATCAACTGTTAGCACTGGCTGCCTCAGATGGTTTGTCACAGCACATGGTGTCAGCAGCTTCAAGCACAGCCACAAGGCAAAGACCATGTGAACAAGCACAGAGATTGGCTGCCAGAAACGTACTGTAATCAAAATGGCTAGCATGTCAAAGCATCTGCTTGTCATCCTGCAAGACTATTGCTTCCCAGCATGACCCTCATTGCTGTCTCAACTGTCATAATGGGTATATGATGATGCACATCATGAGACCAGGTGATCGATGTCATACAAAATCGTTTTCTTGCATCCCTTGACTCCTGTTTCAGACGTGCATCTAAACACTGTGCACAGCACAGCAGCTGCAGCTGTGAAAGGAGGCAACATACCCATGAGCATCTTGAGAACAAGGCAGCAGTCAGCATCACAGGAGTACTTGTGCCAGCTGTATGTCAGGTTGTATCCGACTTCCAGAATCATTCTTGGATCCCGATACTTCCTGCAAAGCATCAGATCGATGCTAGCTTCATATGCTTAAGTAGCTAGACTGCACAGTACTAGCATGTTATTTGTAGTGGTGGCACTTCTGGGTGTTCTAACTGTGTGCCAGGTACAGCGCTGAGCCTGTAGACAGTTGTGCAAAGGACACACAGTGATGGCAGTTCTGTGAATCCAACAGTGTGCCGCATGCAGGGCTGGGCAATAGACAGCTGTGTGCAGGATGCACATGATAGCAGTATGATGATCTGTCCATGAGCCTGGTGATAGCAGTCATACCTGACAAGGTGTGTGTACAGAAAGTCCTGCAGGTGGATAGGTGCTTGCTTCTCCTGCTCATACAGCTTCTTAGCATTCCAGATTTCCTGAATAGCCACCTCAGCATCCACCTGTCACACACAAGCACCCCACTCTTCAAATCCTCAACCCCTCAACTATCCATCAGAGGAGCGTTTGCCATGAGAATTTCAACTCAGACACAGGGGGTTTGACACACGGACAGACAGCATCAATACGGCAATTTTGGCTTGCCACGCCATGTGTGTGGTAGGCAGTATGCAGATGCAGAAATAGCTGTGTCAACAGCAGGTGATGAGGTGAGGGACTGCATGAGATGTGACATCGAGTTTCAGAAATTTCCATAATAATGGTGATCTCATGATGATACCTTGCTCATGTGGCGGTTCTTGATTTTGGCGTTGGTGCGCAGGAATTTGGGCACTTCGTCGTCCAGCCCCAGCCCCACAAAGTCCTTTTCCCACTCGATTCCCAACAGCTCCTGCACAGTTGCATCTGCATTGTTGCTGCAGTCTTCAGGCCAGCTGCAATGCCCATTCCTTCCTTATCATGCATGATAGGCAGCTGCATCATCAGCGTCAGGTGCAAATCCTGGGAGACTCGCAATTCGCAGCTCAACTTGCAACTCACAACTCACAACTCACAACTCACAACTCACAACTCACAACTCACAACTCGCAACTCGCAGATCATACCTTGTGATGGACAACACTGCAGAGCAGGCATGATATGTAGAGAGTACTGCCTTGCAGTGATGTACAACTTCTGGTTCAGAGATCAAACTCAATCAGGCATTGACCCACGTGTGATCAACTGTGAGTCAGGCTTCTAAAGTCAGCTCTGGGCTGCTGCCTCAGGAGGCTCCCGTCATGATCGCTGAAAAGTGTAAACTTTTCTTTTGTTTTCTAAAGTCTTTACCTTGAAGGCCCTATTGCGCTCTGGGCGCCGCTTGACCCGGTCTGTGAGCCTCTTCCTCTCAGCTGCAGCTGCAGCTTCCTTCTCCTCAGCTATGTGAGTAAGCTGCTGCCTGAGCTGAGTGACTTCTTGATGCAGACTCCTGTTGAGGCCTTGCAGCTCAGCGAAGCAATCCACTGTGCTGTGCTGAGCAACCTGCATTCAAAGTTTGAATTTCAAGCTTACAGGTGAACAACTGGTCATGCTGTGTAAAGACACGAGAACAGTTGGTCACAATACACAATGACTTGAACACTTACACTATCAACCAAGAACTTTCTCTGAGGCAATTCCCACAATGCAGTCAGCAGGACACATCTCATGGCAGTCTGCAGCTGCATGCGCCACAAAATCTAAACATACGCTGTGCATTCATCTTAAACTGCAGATTTTGATCTCAGCCCCCACCTTGATGGCTTCAGTCAGTGGGGTGCCAATGCGCCGTTCTTCTTCGCCCAGCCTGCTCAGGCACCCACCCAGGTCCTTGAAGGGGGTGACATCCACCCCAGAGTCTGAAACATTGCCATTCAGTAGGCCTACCAGGCGTTCTGGGCTGACTCCATGCTGCAGCGCTCCAACTGACATGTCCAGGATGAAGTCAGGAATCTGGCCCTACATATGACAATGAAAAAAACAATAATCACCATTACAGACAACACTAGCGATTACAATGACAGCAGCAGCAGCAGCAGCAGCAGCAGTGTGCATTGCAGGTGCACGTGCTTGTCAGCACTGATAACAAGGCATATGGATGTTTCTTTGGATTAACATCTGGCTTGTCTTTTGTCCAACCTCAGAAACTTTCATACCTTTCCCAAGATGAGATGTAGCGCTCACCTTCAAGCTTGCGACGTTCTTGTTGCGCAAGCAAGCCGCCATGAGCCGCCTTGAAACAGCTCCCCATCTGCCTGATGCCTCATTGTAGGACTCAGCCTTGGCAAAAGCTGCTCGTAGCGCGCCAGTCCACTTGAAGAAAGGCCCCAGATGGGACTCTCCTGTGAGCAGCCTTTGCAGGTCCTCTGTTGGCACCTTGGCAAACAGCGCTGCCTCCAGCAGAGGCATCAGCTGCAGTAAACAAACAGCATGAATGTAATGCAGGACTTGCAATGGGCAGGAGTAGCTATGTTTTGTAGCTTGACTTGAAGAAAGGGCCCAGTGAGATTGCCCTGTTAGCAACCTTTGCAGGCCCTCTGTTGGCACCTTGGCAAAGAGCGCTGCCTCCAGCAGAGGCATCAGCTGCAGTCAACAAACAGCAAGAATGTAATGCAGGGTTTGCAATGGGCAGGAGTAGCTATAGATTGCCAAGCAACTTGATATACGGCCCAAAGATGAAGTTTCCCTGTGGGCAGTCTGTGCAGGTCCTCTGTTGGCACCTTGGCAAATAGGGCTGCCTGCCCAACACAGGCATCAGCTGCAGCAGCTGGCAAGGGGTTGATGCAGGGCTCAGCAATGGCAAGGTATGTGACAGATGTTTAGGGTTCAACCCTAAACCCTAAACCCAGTTGAGATGCACAGCTGCATGCCTTGAATTGTCTGACCTTCTCATTGTTGATGAGGTCCTTGAGGTTAGCCACATCCCGGGTGGGGCGGGGGGTTAGGCCAGGCCGCTCCCGGCGTAACCCCTCTAACTCATGCTGCACCACTTGCATCTGCTCCCTGGCAGCTGCATGCCGCTGCTGCCCGGCTGTAACCTCTCTTTGTGATGCGGCCAGATCACCCCTCAGAGCCCTGACGTCTTCCTACATGTGACCAGCACACATTGAGCTGGTCAAGACTGAGAACTACAGCACAATGCAGCCAGATCACCCCTCAAAGCCCTGACATCCTCTTACATGCAAGCAGCACCCATTGATCTGGATAAGACTAAGCTACAGCAGAATGCAGCCAGATCACCCGTCAAACCCCTGATATTATCCTACATTCAAGCAGCACCAATTGAGCTGGATGAAACTGAGCGCTACAGCAGAACGGGAATTAGGAACAGCTTCATACAACCTGTTGGGCCACTCAATTCAGTCAGTTGTGGTCAGTGGCAGCTGCATAGAGGTAGGACCTGCCTTCAACAGATCAGCAGCCCATGTGGTTTGCAAGTTGCCACAGGTCTATGTAAGATCTGTACATCTGCAACAGTCAAGTGCCTTCAATTTCATATAATCTGTACATTTTCGTCGTTTTCGTTCGCTCTTGTTCAGCTTTATTCATTTTTTTCATTTTTGTTCATTTTTGTTCATTTTCAATGTCAAGCACCTGCAGCTCTCTGACACGTTGAGCCATGAATTCAGCTTCCTTGGCTCTATCTCCCGCCACCAGCATGTCAATGCGCGCCTGCTTCAGGTCCACCTCCACCCGCCACCTGGCACCATCAGAAGCTGCCTTGGCAGTTGCTGCAGCCAGCTGCTGCTCTGCTGCTGCTCGCATCTTCTTCTCCCTGTACTGACAGCACCACCTCACTGTCAGCAGGCAATCAAAGCAAGCAGTCAGGGAAACTGATTGGGATACTTCTGAGCAGGACAAAACAGTGCTGCTGGACTAGCAATCATAACTTTGCTGATGCACATTAGCAGTGTGGTGCCCAGGACATAGCCAGAACCAATGGGGATCCTCTTGATGCAGACTACAGCTCAACCATCATGTGGGAAGCTGTTTGTTGCAGAACCACTTTGTTTGTTGCATGCACGTAGTCTGACTTGATTTTCCAGTTGCAAGCATGCATTGCCATACCACGCCAAACCAGCTTTGTCACACATGTAACCTGCAGCATGCATGTAGTCCAGCAGTCAAGCAGCATGTGAAACCCATGCTGATGGTGCAAAAGGTGTCAATGCTGTATGCCATGATATCTGGTCTCAGCACGCAGGGCATTTCACATGGCTGACAGGTTGCTTCTCAGCTGCAACAAGCCAGTCCAAAGCAGCATCAGCATGCATTTCAGATGCTGCTTTGGACTGGCTCCTTGCAGCTGAGCAGCAACTTGTTAGCCCTATAGAACGCCATGCATGCTGAGACCAGTAGTACCAGACATCATGGCATACAGCATTGACATCTTCTGCATATGAGCCAGTTGGAGGTGCATTACTGGCTCTGGGAGATGTTGAGTTGGGCTGATGAGCTGTGCACTCATCCAGCCAAGAGGGCAGAAAGTGGCAGTTTCATGGGACGCATGTTTACAGTTGTGCAGAGGTGGGTCTTCTGAACTGTGCTGCAAGCACTTGCCTGGTATACTGATCCCTCACAACTGGCATAGCACACTGCAAGGCCTCGGCTGTTGCCAAGCCTTGCACCGAAGCCAGCTGAGATGCTTCACAACTGGCCACAGAAGTAACAGTCAAGGAACACAGGCCATGCCATAGATCTGCCATGAGATTCCCTCTTTCTTGACACTGCTGCGTCACCTGCATTGTAGAGTCAAGCCAAACGCTCATTTGCTTACTGTCATGGCTGATGAAACATGTCCTGCATATAATCATGTTTGCTGGTTGTGAAGCGTGTGACGTATGTTGGGTTGAACTATGACAGAGCAGCAGCAGTGGATGCTGCCATGCACACATTGCAGCATCAAACAGTGGCCTTGAGCTGCAGCAGTGGGCGCTGCTCAGTGCCACTGTTTGATGCTGCAATGTGTGCATGGCAGCTTCTGCCTCTGCTGCAGGTCAAACAGGCTCACTACAAGGAGCAAAGGGATGCAGGTAATTACCTCATGACAAAGGCCTTCAAAGCAGACAGACATGACTTGCAGCTGCTTCTGCAGAACCTGTTGAGACAAGGGTCCCCCTGGTGTCCCCACATACCCCAACACGGACTGCTGACCCCCTTGACCGCCATCATGTGATGCAACACCAGTCTGCTTGGTGGAGCAGGGATTCAAATGGGTGGCGGTCTGACTGTGTGTGTGGAGCTGTCCAGCTGAACGTGATGCCACCAGGGGCAAAGAGGCAATCTTGCTGTGCTCGCTTGGGGTAGCATTCGTGAGATGCTGTACAGGCCCTGCAACCTTTGACACAGCCCCCTTGTCTGCTTTGTTTACTGTGACGGCACCTCCCATGGCAGCTGCTGATGCTGCTGCTGCAGCAGCAGCAACCACACGGGCCGGAAGCTGCACAGAAGCTGCTGCGTCATTCCCTGGTGATGTCAACGCACACCCTATCTGCTGACTGGCGCCTTCCGCTGAAGCTTCCTCATGTTCTTCTTCTTCTCCGGCTTCGAGCTTGGCAGCAGTCACCGCTGCCGCCGCAGCTGCTGCATGCCGCTTTCGGCGGCAAGCGGCCTCTGTAGCACTCACTTGGGACTGGCAGGATTGGAGGGAAGCCAGATGCTGCATGAGCCACTCCTTGAGCAGACTGGTGTCTAATCTAGATCCTGGTAAAGCCTGCACCACAAAAACACAGATGCTCATTGGAAATGTGAGCAAATTTCAGGGAACCAGTGATTCAAATGGGAGTCCATATCTTGGATTCTGCAAAGATGCCAGATACTGCATGATTTCAAGAATATGTGATGCAAAGGCTGCATGCTACACATGTGGAAAAGCTCCCCTGAACACAAGAGCCAATGCCCCCTCACGGGGTAGGGCCTTAGCCTCAGCAGGAGTTGCTGGCAACCATCGGGGTAGCCTTGTACATTAGGCCTATCACGACAAAATATAAAAGCTCCCCTGATGACAGCCAGCAGAGCTTTCCCTACTAGTGTAGCATGCATCCCTTGCTCCACAAATCCCAGGAAACACACAGATCAAGCCCAGCACAGCATCACAGATGCTCATCAGCTTGTACTTGATATTCTACTGCCTTTCAATCCAAGCTATTGCCCAGGTAAGGTGATCTGCATTGAGCATGATAGCCAGCTTGCAATGCAGACAGTGATGGTCTGGTACGGTGGAAAAGTAATATTGCATGTACATGTTCCATTGCTCAGCAGGAACAGCAAGATGACTCTGGCACCCCAATGAAACCATCCGAGACTGACTTCGATGCTTTGCTAATGCTTAGTCAGCTTCAAGACCTTCATCAAAACCCAGTGGATACTAAGGCTGCTGAATTTCACTCTGCTACCAAATGCCCGTTTGAGTTGGGAATTAAAAAGGTGTCCGGTCAACTGCATATGAGCAGTGGCAGCATTGTTCAGCAGTTGTGCAACTGCTTTCTTTCAGATGCGGTGTGGTCTGAGCAGGTGGCGACATGTCAATTTTTCTTGCAAAGGCGTGCCCCAAGTCACACGTATGCACCTTCTGCTCTGTGACTGGCATCTCTGATTGACAGGTCTACAAAGCATGGACAGACACCAGCCTTGGGGAAGCACAATCTGCAGGGGCATTTCTGGCCGCAGTAAGAGCCCATTAATGCAGCCAAGAGTGCCCTCGCAGATGCCCTGGCCAGCATGAAGTTTGAAGATGTGTTCTGAATATCAGCAGTGCCTTGACACAGAGAACTATGCTTGCCTGTCTTGCAGGCAGTCCAGCTGTGAAATGGACCAGGAGTGTTGTGTTACAGCAGTGAAAATCCATTGCAACAGCAGCAGCTTGGTGCGTTTCCACCTCAAAACCAAAGCAAAGACTTTTGGCGGGAAAACTGATGAGACATGCACTTGTACTTTTGACCATTGCTTGGGAGTTATGCAGTGTGAAAGGGCCTTTTCAGCCTCCCTAGGCATTGAGAAGCCAGTGAAATGATTCTGACTTGATTAAGCAGCCAGGCAACCCCAAAAACAATTTTGGAGGGAAAATGAAATTCGTCATTTTTAAATGAGTAATCCCAATGAGTCATGGCGTGCAACAGCATGCATACTGCTGCAAAGTTACTTTGCGCAAACACACAACAGCACAGCACAGGCTTGCGGCGGTTGTTGTCATAGTGTAAGCTGTTGAAGGGTGCAGATTTTAGCAAAAGAAATAGAACAAAAACTTATTGACTTGCATCCTAGCCTTGCCTCACTGGGAGGTGGCCTGCCAAGCAGAGTCGGCTCCCAGCGAGATGAAGCTAAGAGGCAAGCTTCAGACTTGACCAGGACTTGAACCCAAGACCTGAGGGTGTCAACTCCTGCTCAAAGCTGAATGATAGATGTCTATCAGCTTAATTCATTTGCATATAAACAGTAAACATAGACTCCATCCATGTATTGTGTGCGTCTTCTGGACCATATCAGACTCTGCTGCAAATAAGTGGCAGTCTCAGGTTTGCTGTGTGTGGTGCAGCTTCTCCTGAGATGGATGCTGACTGTGCACAGCATGCAGATGAGCTGGCAGAGCTAATCTGGACAAAGTTGTACTCACTGAGCATATGTGTGTGATGAAGCTGAATGAGACAAAGCAGTCTGTCAGCTCGCATTGCCATTTGTTCAGCTAGTGAGGCTGAGCATGATGTTGTGGAATGCGTTCTTTCATATACAGCAACCTGAGCTTGTCAGACAGCTGCTCACGTCATATTTACAGCTGTCTGACAAGCTTACGCTGTAGAATCATGAATCGACCGCCAACAAGCATGTTTTGAAGCCACATCAAGCTTTCTGCAAGGCGAAGAAATAGACTACAGAACCTGAACATGCAGGCGCAAATTGACTTTGTCTCGTTCTGTCAACAACGACTCTGAAAGAAAGAAAAGCCTAGGCTTGTCAGCAATCATAGTGGCACCCTTCTGAGTCGGCAGCCCAGAGCTTATTTCTGATGCCTACCTTGGGCAGAGCAATCTGCCCAATCCACTGCTCAGCTGCATCCGCTGCTGCCTGCTGTCGCCCTCTGTGCTCATGCTGGGGTACTGGATCTGGGTCAGGCCCCAGTGCATGCCTGCCTGGCTTGCCTTTGTGTTCATGCTGGGGCACTGGATCTGGGTCAGGCCCAAGTGCATGCTGATCAGGCTTGCCTTGACCCCACAGCAGGTCTTCATCACCTGTCAAATAAAGGAAGATGTGGACATTAAGTTGCAGAGCTTGCATGGTATGAGGGCGGAGAGGGGGAGCAAGGGGGAGGGGGGGGGGGGGGGT
>JAABUP010005095.1_pt1 | contig 20536 bp, 18 predicted proteins | sample 5559201 | NCBI WGS metagenome assembly JAABUP01 (sample SAMN10711887, study PRJNA513373) | rock metagenome | isolation source: Antarctica rocks | place: Antarctica
AACTCCACCAGGGACAACGTGCGCAGCCGAGCGCGCAACTGCGCCAACGTCATCGCGTCGTAGCCGGGCAGCGGAGCCGGCGGGATGGCGGCGGCCGTCGCCGTCTGTTCGGCGGCGGTGTTCGGGGTCGGCTTGGCGGGGCGGGTCGCTGCGGTGCGGCGCCGGGTGGGCACGTCCTCGGGTACCTGGGAGTACAACGCGAACCGTCCGGCGCTGCTGGGCCGGGCCGATGCGGTGCCGGCGGCGAGGCCCACCGGACCGCTGGGGCCGGGGCGTTCGGCGTCGAAGGTGGCCCATTCCGGGGAGTCCTGCGCCGGTGAGAGGAAGGACAGCACCTCGTCGCCGCGGATAGCGAGGGCGGTGACCTGCTGCTGCGCACGCATGTAGCTTTGCAGGACCTGACTGACGGCGGTGACCGGCAACGAGATCACCGCCGCGGGGAGGCCACGCACCTCGTGCACGGCCGTGGCGGCGAGGCCGGCGGCGACCCGGATGGCAAGCGGCAAACGAGGCATGCCACCAGCCTGCCTCATCGCACCGACGCAGGCGACGGCACCTGGATCCCAGCGCAGCGCACCGCTCGCCCGTACCCTGGCAACCATGTCTGTGGACGTCAGCCTCGCAACGATTCACGACCCCGATGACGGCAACTCCAAGCGCGTCCTGCTGGCCGAGCCGCGGGGGTACTGCGCCGGGGTCGACCGCGCGGTGCAGACGGTGGAACTGGCCCTTACCCAGCACGGCGCTCCGGTGTACGTGCGCAAGGAGATTGTGCATAACCGGCACGTGGTGCAGACGCTGTCCGAGCGCGGTGTGGTGTTTGTCGATGAGACCGACCAGGTGCCCGACGGTGCGCTGGTGGTGTTTTCCGCGCACGGCGTGTCCCCGGCGGTGCACGCTGCGGCGTCGGAGCGGGGATTGCGCACCATCGACGCCACCTGCCCCCTGGTCACCAAGGTGCACCAGGAGGCCAAGCGGTTCGCCCGTGACGACTACGACATCCTGCTGATCGGTCACGCCGGCCACGAGGAGGTGGAGGGCACCGCGGGCGAGGCCCCAGAGCACGTGCAGTTGGTGGACGGCCCGCGGGCGGTGGACCAGGTGAGCGTGCGCGACGACGCCAAAGTGATCTGGCTGTCCCAGACCACTCTGAGCGTGGACGAGACCATGCAAACGGTGCGGCGGTTGCGCGAGCGGTTCCCGCTCTTGCAGGACCCGCCGAGCGACGACATCTGCTACGCCACCCAGAACCGGCAGGTGGCGGTGAAGGCGATGGCCCCGGAATGCGATCTGGTGATCGTGGTGGGTTCGCGGAACTCCTCCAATTCGGTGCGGTTGGTGGAGGTCGCGCTCGGAGCGGGGGCGCGTGATGCCCGGTTGGTTGACTACGCCGGTGAGATCGAGCCCTCGTGGCTGGACGGGGTGCGCACCGTCGGCGTCACCTCTGGTGCATCGGTGCCGGAGGTGTTGGTGCGCGGAGTGCTGGAATTTCTCGCCGAGCGCGGCTACGGCACCGCGCAGCCGGTGACCACCGCGAACGAAACCCTGGTCTTCGCGTTGCCGCACGAACTCCGGGCACCGCGGCGCGGTCGCTGACTGATACCGCCGCTGGTGCCCGACCCGGTCGGGCAGCAGCGGCAGACTCGGGATCTGCGATCAGGGCTGGCCGGGTCCCCCGTCGCTGCGGTAGCCCCGTGGGTCCGGCCGCGGTCGGCCACCCTCCGGTCTCGGCGCTGGGTAGGGTCCGCGCGGCTGGTTCAGGGGGGCGCCCTGATACTGCGGTCGCTGCGGGTATTCCGGTCGCTGCGGGTATTCCGGGCGCTGCGGACCCTGGGGACGCCAGTTCTGCTGTTGGCGCTGCTGGTCAGGCCGACGCTGCTGGTCAGGTTGGCGGGGTGGCCGTGGCGCGCGCCGTTGCTCTGACCGGCGCTGGGGGGACCCGATGGCGCCGTCCGCGCGGTCGGGGCCGCCTTGGCTGGGCGTAGCACCAGTGCGCCGTTGGTGCACTATCCGGCCCAGCCCAATAAGCACCGTGGCGATCGTGGTGAACGCCATCGTCGGGAAGCCGCTGACCAGGGGCAGAGCAAGCGTGATGGCCGCTGAGCGCAGGCCGCCGGTCGAACCGCTGCCCATCAACTGGACAACCAGCGGCACCGCGACGGCCAGCACCAGGGGTGGTTGCACCATGGCCGCGAACAATCCGCGGTACATCACCGTGCACACCGCCGCGACGCACCCGGCCGCGTAGAACGCCAGGAATACCCGGGTCAGGGTGCTGCCGAGTGAGAGGTCGACGGCAATGCCGATACCGGTCGCAGCGAACGCCAGCAGCACCGCGCCCCACCAGGGAATGCCGCGGCGGGCAGCAACGATCGACCGCTGCGCCGGGGGGACGCCGTGGTGGGCTCGGTCGGTCGTCGTCACCCCCCGACAGTAGCGCCCAACCCGGTCTCATTCAGCGCTCCAGCAGCCCCGCCGCCTGCACGCGTCGCGGCAGGTGCTCGACCTGGGTCGGCACCGGAACCCGCTCAGCGGCCTGCCCACCGACTTGCAAGTCGCTGAGTTTGCGCGCGGTGACCAGTACCCGGCTCTCCATGGAGCTCACCGTCGAGTTGAACGATTCCACTGCCTTGCCGAGCTGTCCGCCCAACTTGTCCAGGTGGGTGCCCACCGTGGCCAGCCGGGAGTACAGCTGTCGGCCGAGGGCGTGGATCTCCACCGCCTGCTCCGACAACGACTCCTGACGCCAGGAGTGGGCCACGGTGCGCAACAGCGCGATCAAGGTGGTGGGGGTGGTGATGACGACGTTGCAGGCGAACGCGTGCTCCAGCAGTTGCGGGTCGGCGCTCAGCGCGGCCTCCAGAAACGGATCGCCGGGGACGAACAGCACTACGAACTCCGGGGTGGGGTCGAAGGCCCGCCAGTAGGCCTTGGCGGACAACGCGTCCACGTGAGCCCGTAACGCCCGTGCGTGTCGCTGCAGGTGCGCGCGGTGCCCGGACTCCTCGCCGGTCTCGACCGCCGCCAGATACGCGGCGAACGGGACCTTGGCGTCGACCACCACTTGGCGACCACCAGCGAGGCGCACCACCATGTCCGGTCGCTGCACCCCCGCGCCGTAGGTGCCGTCCACGGCGCAGCTCACCTGCGTCTGGAAGTCGCAATGCTCGACCATGCCAGCCAGCTCCACCACCCGCTGTAGCTGCAGCTCCCCCCACCGGCCCCGCACCTGGGGGGCACGCAGCGCCGTCACCAGTTGGGTGGTCTGAGAGGTGAGTAGCACGGAGGTGCGGTGCATACCGGCCACCTGCTCGCGCAGCCCGGCGTATGCCGCGACCCTGCTGCGCTCCACTTGGTCGACGTGCTCGGCAAGGCGCCCGACCGCCTCCCGCAGCGGACCGACGACCCCGGCCACCTGCTCGCCCACCGCACCTGAGGAGCGCCGTGCAGAGTCCGCAGTCAACAGCTCCAGCGAGCGGCGCACTGTCTCCTCGTTGGCGGCGCCGGCAGCGAGCTGAGCCTGGGCGGTGGCCAACCGGCTGCCGCTGCGGTTGGCCTGCGCCAACCAGCCCAGCGCGAAACCGACCAACAGCGCGGTAAGCAGCGTCAGCACCGTCACGATGTCCATACCATCACTGTGCCCGCCCCCTCCGACAGTTCCGGGTGGGTTGGGCGGCTCGGGCGTGGCGGGGTGGATCCAGCCGGTTCTGTCGGTGCCGTGGCCTAGCGTCGTAGGCATGCGATTGCTGCACACCTCCGACTGGCACGTCGGCCGCACCTTCCACGGTGTCGACCTGCTCGACGACCAGGCCGTGGTGCTCGCCCACCTGGCCCACCTGGTCGCCGAGTACGGGGTGGACGTGGTGGCTGTGGCAGGCGACGTCTACGACCGCGCTGTCCCCAACGGCCGCGCGGTGGGTGTGTGCATGCGGGCGTTGGAGCAGATCCGTGACGCGGGTGCGGCGATCGTCGTCACCTCGGGCAACCACGATTCGGCAACCCGGCTGGGGGCTGGCGGCTCCTTCGCCAAAGCCGGGGGATTGCACCTGCGCACCGACGTGGCCGAGGTGGACGTGCCGGTCCTGCTGGCTGATGCCCACGGTGAGGTCGCGGTGTACGGCCTGCCCTACCTGGAGCCGGACACTGCCCGGCACACTCTGGACGCACCCGCCGCCCGCACCCACGCCGAAGTGCTGGCCGTGGCGATGGACCGGGTCCGCACAGACCTGGCGGGCAGGCCGGGAGTACGCAGCGTGGTGCTGGCCCATGCCTTCGTGATCGGGGCTACGGCCACCGACAGCGAACGCACCATCTCGGTCGGCGGGGTGCAGACGGTGCCCGCCGAGGTGTTCGACGGGGTGGACTACGTGGCGTTGGGCCACCTGCATTCCCCGCAGATGTTCAGCGACCGGGTGCGCTACTCCGGCAGCCCGTTGCCCTACTCCTTTGGTGAACGTTCGCACCGCAAGGCAGCGTGGCTGGTCGACATCGACGCCGCCGGCCTCAAGCAGGTGCACCGACTGGACCTGCCGGTGGTGCGCGGGCTGAGCGCACTGCAGGGCACGTTGGAGCAGCTGCTCAGCGATCCGGCGCACGCCCCCGCCGAAGGGCATTACGTCTCGGCGATTCTCACCGACGCGGTGCGACCGCAGGACGCCATGCGCCGATTGCAGTCCCGGTTCCCGCATGCGGTGCACCTGCAGTGGCACCGCGACGGTGCAACGCCCCAGCTGCGCTACGCCGAACGGGTGCGTGGACGCACCGACACCGAGGTGGTCACCTCCTTCCTGACCGACGTGCGCAGCCCGCCGCAACCCTGGGAGACCGACCTGGTGGCCGACGGGCTGCGGGTGGGGGAGGGCTCGTGAGGCTGCACTCGCTGCGCGTCACCGCCTTCGGCCCGTTCGCCGACGCCCAGCTGGTCGATTTCGATTCCCTCGGTGCGGACGGGCTGTTCCTGCTACACGGGCCGACCGGGGCAGGCAAGACCACGGTGCTCGACGCGGTGGCGTTCGGGCTGTTCGGCGAGCTACCAGGTGCCCGGGGTGACAAGGACGGGCGACGACTACTCAGTGATCACGCCGCCGCGGGGACCAGCCCGCAAGTGGAACTCGAGCTGACAGTGGGCGGGCGGCGGTTGCGGTTGGTGCGCACTCCGGAACACCAGCGGCCCAAGCGGCGGGGCCAGGGCAGCGTGACCGAGCCCGCCAGGGCAACGCTGACCTGGCTCGACCGCGTCAACGACGCCCCGGTCACCCGCATCCCGGAGGTGGCGATCGAGGTACACCGCCTCGTCGGGATGAGCGCAGACCAGTTCTTCCAGGTGGCACTACTACCGCAGGGTGAGTTCGCCAGGTTCCTGCGCTCGGGTACCGAAGAGCGCGCCCGGCTGCTCGCCCGGCTGTTCGATACCAGCCGGTTCGACACAGCGGAGAAGTGGCTTTCCGAACGCCGCCGGGCGAGCACTGCCGACGCAGCGGCGGCCACCCAGCTGGTGGAGGTGCTGCTGGGACGGGTGTGTACCGCGGCGGGGGTGGACACCGACACCCCCCCGGTGTCGGAGATCGGGCCGTGGGCGCAACAGCTCGTCGCGCAGGCACATGGACAGGTGGTCCGCACCGCTGGCGCGGTGACGCTGGCGCAGCAGTCGGCGGCAGCGGCGCGTGACGCTCTGATCAGAGCGCGGGAGCGGGTGGGGTTGGTGGACCGGCGGGAACGGGCCGGCTCCCAGCTTGCTGACCTCGAGGCACAGCGCGCTCGCCATGATCAGCTGACCTGCGCGCTGCGCGCCGCGCAGGCCGCAGCCCCGGCGGCGCTCGCAGCCCGCGACGCGGCCGGCTGCGCGGTCGCCGCTAGCGAGCACCGCGGCACGGCCACCGAGCTGGCCGAGCGGGTGGCATCCGATCCCGACGGTCGCGTGGCGCTCGCCCGTGCCGGCGCAGGACAGCACGACCTGGTGGCAGCCTCCGACGGGTGGTGGACGGAGGTCGGGCGACTCGACGAGCTGATCGAGCTGGCTTGCGCCGTGCAGCAAGATGAGGTGCGGGCTGACCGGCTGCGGGCGCAAGTTCAGACAGTGTCGGCGCAGCTGAACGATCTCGCCGGTAAGACCGCGGAACTTCCGGCGGCGCGGGTAGCTGCCGAGTCGGCCTTGATCGAGGCCCGGCGGGCAGCCGACGGGCTCGCCGGATTGCAAACGGCCCGGCGGCGGGCAGCCGAGGTCGCCGCCGCAGCAGCAATGGTGCCGTCGTTGCGGGCGACCGCGGCCGACGCCGAGGCAGCCCGGTCGTTGGCGGTGACCCGGCACCAGGAGGCCAAGCAGTTCTGGCTGGACCTGCGCGAGCACCGGCTGGCGGGGATTGCCGCCGAGCTGGCGGGTGCGTTGCAGGCCGGGCAGGCGTGCGCAGTGTGCGGATCCCGCCAGCACCCCCGACCGGCGCAAGCCGGAGAGCGGGCGGTCAGCGAATCCGACGAGCGCCTCGCCCACGAAGCGGAGACCGTGGCCGCTGCGGCGGTGACGGATTGGCGCGGGCGCTGCACCGCGGCGCTGCGTGAGCTCGACGGTGCGCTGCACCGCAGCACGGGTCTGGACCCGGTCGCCGCGCTGCAGGCGGACGTTGTTGCCGCCGAAGCCTGCGAGCGGGCGGCGGGTCAGGCAGCCGGACTGGTCGTCGCGGAACGTCGGTGCGGCGAACTCGAGGCCGAGGCCGAATTGCTGGTGCAGCTGCAGCTGCAGCTGCACCAGCAGGCGGCCGGCAGCCGGGTACAGCTCGCGGAACTTCACAATCGCATCGCTGGCGACCATGCCAGGCTGCAGGCTGGCCGCGGATTCGATCCAGATGTGGCGGCTCGCCGTGCGCGCTTGCACCAGCTCGCCGCTGCCACCGCGGACCTGCTGGCCGCTCGGGTACGGGCACACGCCGCCGAGGTCACCGCCGCTCAGCGCCACGCGCAGGCGCAGGCGGCGGCGAGACAGGCGGGATTTACCGGCGCGGCACAGGCGCAGGCCGCCGTGCTGCCCGCCGCCGAGATCGCAGAGATGGACGCCGAGCTCGCCATCGCCGCGGCAACCCGATCAGCCGCGCTCGCTGTGCTCGCCGAGCTGGAGATCGTCGGGTTGGGTGCGTGGGACGGGCCGGGCGCCGCAGCCGCCGAGTGCGCCGAACAGGAACGCACCCGATTCGCCGAGCAGGCTCTCGGGCAGGCGCAGGGCGCGGCCGCTACGGCCGCGCAGCGCTGGCAGTCCCTGGAGCACCTGCACGCTCAACTTCGCCAGCAGCTGGCGGTGTTGGGACCCATGTTGGCTGAGGCGCAGCGGGTGACCGCTCTTGCGGAGGTGGTCTCCGGGCTCGGTCAGAACTCGCGGCGGGTGTCGCTGCACTCCTATGTGCTGGCCGCTCGGCTGGAGCAGGTGGCGCACGCCGCATCGCAGCGGCTGCACCGGATGTCCGCGGGGCGCTACGAGCTGGTGCATTCCGATGCGGTGGGTCCCAACGGCAGGCGGGGTGGGCTGGGCCTGGAGGTGCTCGACGCCTATACCGGTGCAGTCCGCTCCACCAAGACCCTGTCCGGGGGCGAGTCCTTCCTCGCCTCGCTCAGCCTCGCGCTTGGCCTGGCAGACGTGGTGGCGGAGGAGTCCGGGGGGGTCGCGCTGGACACCTTGTTCATCGACGAGGGTTTCGGCACCCTGGACCCGGCTGCCCTGGAGGAGGTGATGGGGGTGCTGGACGAGCTGCGGGCCGGTGGCCGGGTCGTCGGCCTGGTCAGTCACGTCGACGAGCTGCGCCAGCGCATCCCCAACCGGCTTCACGTGCGGATGACCCAGTCCGGCTCGTCCCTGCACGCCAGTACCGGCTGACTCACGCCACCTGCACCGAGCGCTTGGAAAGACCCATCCAGAAGCCGTCGATTCGTTGGTTGGGTGCGACCTCGGGTGCGGTGCTCGCGCCCAGGGTGACGAACAGCGGCGACAGGTGCTCCACCGTGGGGTGGGCATAGGGCATGCCAGGTGCTTTAGTGGCGTACGCGGCCAGCTCGTCGACGTCGCCCCGGGCCAGGGCTTCCGACGCCCAGTCGTCGAAGTCCGCCGACCAACCCGGCACGGCGGCGTCGACCCGCCATTCGCGCAGGAACGGCAATCCGTGGGTGAGGAACCCCGAACCGACGATGAGCACACCCTCCTCGCGCAGCGGCCGCAACCGGGCGCCGATGGCCAACAGCCGGGCGGGGTCGTGGGTGGGGATCGACAGCTGCAGCACCGGGATGTCAGCTTCGGGGTACATCACCGTGAGGGGGACCCAAGCACCGTGATCTAGGCCCCTGCTGGCGTGCTGGTGGACGGGTTCGTGGTCCGGCATCATCGCCGCCACCCGGCTGGCCAGCGCCGCGGCGTCCGGCGTGGGGTAGGTCATCTGGAAGAACCGCGGAGCGAAACCGCTGAAGTCGTACACCAGTGGCGTCGCCGCACCGGATGCGCTGAGGCTCAGCGGGGCCGACTCCCAGTGCGCGCTGACGATCAGCACGGCCGTGGGTCGGGGCAGATCCGTCGCCCACGCCGCGAGTTGGGAGGTCCACAACTCGTCGTCGAGCAGTGGGGGCGCGCCGTGCCCGATGTAGAGGGCCGGCATCCGGGTGTGCGGTGACGCGGTCATGGCACCTACCTCGCTGGCTTCGTCCGTACTCCGCACCGTAACCCAAGTGATTGAACTGTCAACGTGATGTGCCGACTTCGGGGAGCCGGTCGAGGGCCGCGTCGCCGACCTTCGCCTCGTGCTCCAGCAGCCACCGCTTCACCGGCAGACCCCAGCGGAATCCCCCCAGTGCCCCGCCGGTGCGCACCACCCGGTGGCAGGGGACGAACAGCGCGGCGGCGTTACGTGCGCATGCCCCGGCCGCGGCCCGCACTGCCGCCGGCCGGCCGGCCAGGTTCGCATACTGGGTGTAAGTAACCAGCGATCCGGCGGGGACCGTGCGCAGCACCTGCCATGCGTGGTCGAGGAACTGCCCGGAGTGTTGCCGCACGACGACGGTGTCGATGGCCGCGAGGTCACCGTCGTGGTACGCGCGGACAGCCGCGGTCACCGTCCCGAGGTCGGGCACGTGCCGAACCTCGGCGGGGCGCAGGCTCGGGTGCACCTGGGGCAGCAGAGCGGGCAGTTGCGCCGTCCAGCCCGAGGCAAGCACCGCGCCGTCGCCGTCGACTACGACCGTGAACGGCCCTGCCGCGGTAGCGGTACTCGACCAGGTGGCGGTCATGATGTGCTCCTTCTCGGTTGGCATGCTCGGTCGTCGAGTGCTCGTTTCCACAGATGCATGCCGGCGTAGGAACGCCACGGACTCCACCGTGCGGTTCGCTCGGTCAGTCCCCGCACGTCGGCGGGCAGCCCCAGCAACACCGCGCCCTGGCGCAGCACCAGGTCGGTGGCCAGCAACACGTCGGGGTCGCCCAGCACCCGCATCACCACGTAGTCGGCTGTCCACGCCCCGATCCCCCCAACGGCCATCAGCTCGGCGCGTAGCGCGGGGCGCTCGCGCCCCGGGTGCACCGCCAGGGACCCGTCGGCGAGCAGCCGCGCCACCCTCAGCACGGTGTCCACTCGTCGCGCCGGGCCCCGCAGCACCTGCGCACCCCGCTCAGCCACCGCCTCCGGGCTCGGGAACAGATGGGTCAGCTCGCCGTCCGGGCTGCTCAGCGGGGCGCCCAGCGCACGGGTCAGCCGGGTGCCGGCCGTCCGCGCCGCCGCCAAGCTGACCTGTTGGCCGATCACAGTGCGCAACAGCAGCTCCGATCCGTCGACACTGCCAGGTACCCGCAAGCCAGGGTGGGCGGCGACGGCAGCGGCCAGGGTCGGATCGCCAGCCAGGGTGGTGTCCACGGCCACCGGGTCGGCGTCGAGGTCGAGCAGCCGCCGCATCCGGCTCACCGCAGTACCCAGGTCGCGCACATCGGCTAACCGCAGCGACAACGCCACGTGGGTGTCGGCAAAGCCAACCCGAGCCACCCCGGGCGCGTGCGGCAGGTCCAGGGTGCGGGCGTAAAGGCCGTTAGCGGCGCTCTCCACCCCGCCCAGGGCATGCCCCGCCAGGAACCACCGAGTCCAGCCGAGGTGCATCGGGGCGCGGAAGGGCAGCCGCAGCCGAACCTCACCCGGTGTCCCGCCCGCTGCCGCAGTGTCACCCCGGGATCTGGTGACCTCGGCGCGCAGCCGCGTTGGGGTGACGGCGAACACCTCACGTATGGTGTCGTTGAACTGGCGGACACTGGCGAAGCCGGCGGCGAACGCCACGTCCGCCGCCGATAGTGCGGTGGTCTGCAGCAACAACCGGGCGGTATGCGCGCGGTGCGCACGGGCCAGTGCCAACGCCCCGGCACCGAGTTGTTCGGTAAGCACCCGGTTGAGCTGGCGCGTGGAGTACCCGAGGGTGGCCGCCAACCCGCTGACCCCGTCCCGTTCCACCACGCCGTCGGAGATCAGCCGGACGGCCCGGGCCGCGAGGTCGCCGCGAAGGTCCCATTCCGGCGAACCGGGTTCGGCGTCAGGCAGGCAACGCCGGCACGCCCGGAAACCGGCGTGCTGGGCCGCCGCCGCCGTGGGCAGGAAGGTGACGTTATGCGGTTTCGGAGTGAGTGCTGGGCAGCTGGGCCGACAGTAGATGCCGGTCGTGCGCACCGCGGTGACGAAGCACCCGTCGAACCGGGCGTCGCGAGCGGTCACTGCGCGGTAACAGGCCTCGGTGTCGAGGTAGGTGGTCACCAGCTGAGCGTGCCAGCCATGGGCACCCCGGGCTGGCGGGAATCGGACGGCACGGTCGGCGGGCCGGGCTTGTGTTGGGGTGTTCACAGCGATCCCTCAGGATTTCGGCACCACCAGCAGGCACACTGGAGAAACTGTGACCACCTCATCCCAGCGCCGACACCGCAAACCGTCGGAGCAGTTCCCGATCCGCCCGAGTCAGCGCACTGCCGGCGCTGGCCTGCGCGTGCTCGCCGTCGTGCTGTCGGTGGTGGTGTTCGCCGGCACGGGGTATGCGTGGGCGACCTACCGCACGCTGACCACTGGGCTGACCCGGCTGGACGCGATCGGCGCCGGTGCCACGCCCAACGTGGACGGCGCAGACCAGAACATCCTGCTGGTCGGCAACGACGACCGTGGGGGGGCCACTCCGGCCGAACTCGCCCAGCTCAGCACCCAGCAAGACGGTGGCAGCATCAACACCGATACCATGATGGTGCTGCACGTGCCAGCCAACGGATCCAAAGCCACCGTGATCTCCTTGCCGCGCGACTCGTGGGTCGACATCCCCGGGTTCGGCAAGGGCAAGTTGAACTCCGCCTACGCCGACGGGGTGAGCACCGGTGGTGGGGACGCAGCCGGGGCCAAGTTGATGATCCAGACCGTGGAGAACGTGGTGGGGCTGAGCATCGACCACTACGTGGCAGTGTCGCTGTTGGCGTTCTACCGGATCAGCTTGGCCATCGGCGGGGTGCCGGTATGTCTGAACGCCGCCCAGAACGCCACCACCGACAGTGACCCCTACGGGTCGGGTTACTCAGGTATCGACCTGCCCGCCGGTGACTCGGTGATCTCCGGTAAGCAGGCGCTGGCCTTCGTCCGCCAACGCCACGGCTTGCCCCGGGGGGACCTCGACCGGATCGTGCGCCAGCAGTACTTCCTCTCGCACGCTTTCGCCAAGATCGCCTCGGCGGGCACCTTGCTCAACCCCGCCGAGTTGAACCGGCTGGTGGGTGCGGTGAGTTCGTCGTTAACGGTGGACCAAGGGCTGGACCTGGTCGCCTTGGCCGGCCAGGTGCAGAATCTCACCGCGGGCAATCTGAGCTTCCTCACCGTGCCCACCCTGGGGACCCCGACGATCACCTACGGCGGATCGCAGGTGTCGATTGTGGCGCTGGACTTCGCCAGAATCCCGGCGTTCGTCTCCACCGTTATCGGCCAGCCCACGGTGTACCAGAAGGCCACCGCCGCTGCGCCCTCCAGCGTCACGGTCACCGTAGTCAACGCCGAGGGCACCGCCGGTCTGGCCGGGCGCATCGGCACGGTGCTGAGCCGGCTCGGTTTCGTCATCGGGCAGCCGGAGACGGCGGAGGCCACCGCGGTCAGCACGGTGGAGTACCCCCGGGGGATGGAAGCGCAGGCCAAGGCGGTCGCCGACGCCGTACCCGGGGTCGCTGTCGCGGTCTCCAGCGCGGCCACCGGCGTCAAGCTGGTGCTAGGCACCGACGGGGTGCAGGTTCGCGGTGCTGCCCCGTTGACCGGCCGCTCTGCCACGGCCACCCCGGCCCCGAACTCCTCTGCCCAGTCGGCAGCAGCCCCGTCGGCGCCACCGACGACGGCGCCGACACCGAACTGCGTCAACTGATCTCGACGGCACGGTTTACGGTCCTCGGGTGGCCCGCACCCGATGGCAGGACGAGCGCAGCGTTGCTGATAGCCGCGACTACGCGCAGCGACTGGCCGAGCAGGCGAGTCGGGGAGTGGACCAGCACGGTGAGGCCCGACTGTTGGACGCGCTGTTGGCCAGGGGATCCCGCGTGCTCGACGCCGGATGCGGGACCGCCCGGGTGGGCGCCGAGCTCGCCGCTCGGGGACACCTGGTGACCGGGGTCGACGCCGACGAGGTGCTGGTGGCGGCCGTACCGGCGCGGAGCGGGCTTCGAGTGCATCACGCTGACTTGAGTGAGTTGGACCTGCCGGGCGAGGTGTTCGACGCGGCGGTAGCAGCTGGCAACGTGATGGTCTACCTCGCTCCGGGGACCGAGCGCGCCGTGCTGGCGCGGGTGCTGGCCCACCTGCGCCCGGACGCGATCTTCGTCACCGGGTTCGCCACCGATCGGGTCTACTCGCTGGCCCAGTTCGACGACGACGCTGCGGCGGTGGGCTTCCGGGCGGAGAGCCGTTTCGCCACCTGGGACCTGCGGCCCTGGCACGAGGGCAGGGATTGGGTGGTCACGGTGCTGCGGTCACCCTGAGGTAGCCACCGGCGATTCGTTGTGCTCGCGCAGGCGCAGGTGGGTACCGTCCCGCCCATGGTGAGCAGTGACGTCAGTGTGGGGTCGTTGCCGGGTTGCGTCGCCCCCGGTGAGCTGCTCGGCGGACGGTACGAGCTGCGCTCCCTGCTGGGCGTCGGGGGTATGGCAGAGGTGTACCGGGCGCGTGATCTGCGGCTGAACCGCGACGTCGCTGTCAAGCTGTTCGACGACCGCACCCTGGACGACCCGTTGACGCTGACGAGGGCGCGCGCGGAGACCAGGATTATGGCCAGGTTGAGTCACCCACACCTGGTGGGCCTGTACGACGCGTACTTCCCGGAGGCGGGCACGCCAGTGCGGTTCCGGGGTGCCCGGCCCCGGGCTTACCTGGTGATGGAGCTGGTCAGCGGACCGGTGCTGAGCGCGGCGATCCGGGACCTGCCGATGCCGCCGCGTGAGGTCGCCCAGGTGGGCGCCGGTCTTGCTGCGGCGTTGGCTTACGTGCACTCCGCCGGGGTCGTGCACCGTGATCTGAAGCCGGCGAACGTGTTGCTGAGCGCCGACGGGACCGCCAAGCTCGCCGACTTCGGCATCGCCGTGCTGGGTGAGGACTCGCGGCACACCAGCACCGGCGTAATCGTGGGGACCGCTGGCTACTTGGCGCCGGAGCAGATTCGCGGCGGCCCGGCAACCACCGCCTCGGACGTACACGCGCTCGGGTTGGTGCTGCTGGAGTGTCTGACCGGGCAGCGGGAATACCTCGGCACCGGGGTGCAATCGGCGGTGGCCCGGCTGCACCGGGCCCCTGCGCTGCCCGCTGACCTGCCCGTCGGCTGGCCTGAGCTGCTGATGGGCCTCACCGACGACGACCCCGACCGCCGGCCCAGCGCGGCGCAGGCGGCGGTGGAGCTGCAGGAGCTGGCGAGCACACGGCCGGCCGCGGTGGGTGTCGCAGTGGTTGCGGCGGGTACCCCCCGGCGCTGGGCGGTGCCTGTTGCGGCCGCCGTCTTCGCGCTATCGGCGATCGGCGGAGTGGCGGTGCTCAGTGGCGCCACGACGCAGGCCCCGGCGACGTCGACCCGCGCGGTGCCCGACTCTGCGACCGCCAACCCATTGCCCCAGCTGCGTGACACCACTGTCCCGGGTGCACCGAGCGCGAGCAGCTTGCAGGCGGCGCCGCCCGCGGTGGCGGTAGTACCCACCGCAGCGATGCCGACCGCCGCGCCGGCTGCCGCCGAGCCCGCAGTGCAGCCGCCCGCAATGCAGCCGCCCGCAATGCAGCCGCCCGTCGTGCAGCCGCCGGTCGAGCGGGTCCAGGCGGCGGTTGTAGCGCCGCCGCAGACGACCGCGGTGGTACCCCCGCCGGTGCCGTCCGCGGCGGGGGTACCACCGACCCCGTACACCGCCAGCACGTCAGCACGCGAGGGCAAATCGCGCACTACCGTGAAGCCGGGCTCGGGACAGAGCACCGCCTCCGATGATGGTCATGGTCAGTCCGCGGGCGACACGGACGACTGACAGCGGGCCTGATCACGCCAGGTGATGCAGGGCGGCCCTCAGGTCGACGGCCACCGTGGCGGGCGCGCCCTTGACGGTCAGGGCACTGCCATCGTGGGTGCGCACGCGGAGTTCGGTATCGCCCGGGCGGGGGTCGATGACCTCGGCGACGTCCGACCACGGGATCCAACGCCGCCTGAGCACCAGGCGAATGCCCTGCGGGCTCAGGACGCTTTGCGCGGTACCCGCGAGGACGACGACGCCCATCGCCCCGACGACTCCCAGGATGGCCAGCGCCACGTACGCCGCACCGGACCACAACCCCAGACCCAGTGCTGCCACCGCCATCAGCCAGAACATGATCAGGTACCCGCGCGTATAGGTGCCGCCGCGGTAGGCGCGAAACACCGCTGATCGGTCATCGGGGCAGGAGCTCACCGGCACACGGTAGGTCACCAGGGTGACCACCGTGCGCCCGTAGACTCCACCGATCGTGAGCCTCACCCTCGGCATCGTCGGCCTGCCCAACGTCGGCAAGTCCACCTTGTTCAACGCGCTGACCAACAACGACGTGCTCGCCGCCAACTACCCCTTCGCGACGATCGAACCCAACGTGGGCATGGTCGCCTTGCCTGACCCCCGCTTGGCTGCGCTCGCGCAGGTGTTCGGGTCGGCGAAGGTGGTGCCGGCCACGGTGTCTTTCGTCGATATCGCCGGCATCGTCAAGGGTGCAAGCGAAGGTGCGGGGTTGGGCAACAAGTTCCTGGCCAACATCCGGGAGGCCGACGCCATCTGCCAGGTGGTGCGGGTCTTCGCCGACGACGATGTGGTGCACGTGGACGGCAAGGTCGATCCGCTGGCCGACATCTCCGTCATCGAGACCGAGCTGATCATCGCCGACCTGCAGACCCTGGAGAAGGCCCTGCCGCGGTTGGAGAAGGAAGCGCGCACCGCCAAGGACCGCGCGCCGGTCGTGGCGGCTGCCCGCGCCGCGGAGGCGGTGCTCAGCGATGGCCGCACGCTGATGTCGGCGGCCGGGGAACTGGACCTGGGGTTGCTGCGTGAGCTGACGCTGCTGACCACCAAGCCGTTCCTGTACGTGTTCAACGCCGACGAGTCGGTCCTGACTGACCCCGCGCGGGTCGCTGCGCTGCGGGCGGCAGTGGCGCCAGCCGACAGTGTGTTCCTCGATGCGAAGGTGGAGTCAGAGCTGCGGGAGCTGGACGAGGAGTCATCCCGGGAACTGCTGGAGAGCATCGGGCAGACCGAGCCCGGACTGAACGCGCTGGCCCGCACCGGGTTCCATACGCTGGGCCTACAGACCTACCTGACGGCCGGGCCGAAGGAATCCCGCGCGTGGACCATCCCGGCCGGCGCCACCGCCCCCCAGGCGGCGGGGGTCATCCACACCGACTTCGAGCGCGGTTTCATCAAGGCCGAGATCGTGAGCTACGAGGACCTGATGGCAGCGGGGTCGATGTCGGCGGCGAAGGCCGCGGGCAAGGTGCGTATGGAGGGCAAGGACTACGTGATGGCCGACGGCGACGTGGTCGAGTTCCGCTTCAACGTGTAGGGAGACCCCCTGGGTCCGCAGGTCGAGGGCGTCGAGCCAGCCGTCACCCCGACCGGTGCCGATGTGGAACCAAAATGACGGTTCCTACATCTAACGTCGGACGTGGCGTGCTTGAGGGGAGGATCGGGATGGCGTCCGAGCTGCTGGTGGAGGTCTCCGCACTGGAATCCCTGCGCGGGGACTTGGTGTCGGCGGCGCAGGCAATCGCGGGCTTGGACACGACGACGGGCGCATTGGCCGCAGCGGCGGCAGCGATTCCGGACTCGCAGACCGCGCGAGCGTGTATCGACTGCGCTCCGCGGATCGTGGCGGCTCTCGGAATCCTGTCGGATCGCATCGAGGTGACCGCTACCGACGTGGCCCGGGCGGCAAGCACGTACTCCCGGGCCACTGCGGAGTTCGAGCGTGAGCTGCGACGCGCGGGCGGCCGGTGATGGGTGCCCTCACGGTGGCGGGCGTGCGGCGCTGGTACCCAAGTGCGTTGACCGCAGCCGGTGCACAGGTTGCGACCACGTCGACAACGGTGGAGGAGCACCTGCGGTCGATGACCCGATCGACGCAGACGGTCCGCGAACGGTGGCGCGGTGAGGGTGCGGACAGCGCCGAGGAGCGGGTGGCAAGGGTGCGGGCGGCGGGGGAGCGCACCACGACCGCCTTGGTCACCCTGGCGGACGTGCTCTCGTCGGCCGCAGGCGACCTTGCCGCTGCGAAGGACGCCGTCGCGCGCCTGGTCGCTAACGCCCAAGCCGACGGCTTCACCGTCTCCGACGACGGAATAGTCTGGCCGCCAACCGCGCCGCTCAGTGGTGTTGCGTTCGGGCCTGAGGCAGCAGCGAGGCAGGCATCCCTAAACAGTGCCGCCGAACAACACGCCGCGATGATCGAACGGGCGCTGTTCGCCGCCGCCATGGCCGACACCGAGTGGGCCACGCAGATCGGTACGGCTGTCGCGGACCTGGCCAGCTCGGCTGGCGCGCCCGTCGGCGAGGGCTCGCTGAGTTCGGCGGTCCAGGACATCGTAGACGGGGTAGTGCGACTACCATCGGACCCCCAGGCGCTGCACGACTTCTGGTCCCGGCTCAGTGCTAGGGACAAGGAAGCCTTGGCCGCCGCGGAGCCCGGTCTCGGCAACCGCGACGGGATACCTGCCGTCGACCGGGACCACCTCAACCGGCGTTATCTGCTCGACCTACGTTCCGCGGAGCAAGCGTGCTACGACGCCGTGGCGGCTCGACACGCGGACTGGGCGAGCGGGATGACTCCGCGAGCTGTACCGCATCCGAACCCGCAGCAGTCGGCGGCCTACGACGTCTACCGCCAGTGGCAGCGCGACCTCGAGGAATCCCGTCGACTTCTCGCTGGTTACGACGAAGTCCAGCGCGTGCTGGCGCAGCGACCCGCAGACGATTCGGCCCGCTACCTGCTGGGCATCGACGGCACCGACCGCGCCGTCATCGCCACCGGCAACCCGGACACCGCATCGAATGTGGCGACCTACGTTCCCGGTACGGGGTCGACGTTGGCTGGCATCGGGGGAGGTGTCGAACGGGCCGACGCGATGATTGCCGCGGCGGCACGAGGTGATGGCACTACGTCACTGGTCACCTGGTTCGGCTACCGCGCGCCGCCGGAGTTGCTCGACGCCACCGACGTGAGCTACGCCGAGGGTGGGGCACCCGAATTGGCGCGCTTCCAGGACGGGCTTCGGGTGACCCACGACGGGGCACCGTCGCACAATGTGGTGGTCGGTCACAGCTACGGCACCACCGTGGTCGGCACCGCTGCCAGCGGCGCAACACCGTTCGCCGCCGACGACATCGTCCTGGTCGCCAGCCCTGGCGCCAATGCCAACAGCGTCGAGGAGTTCACCCTCCGAGGTATCGCCACCGACCAGAACGGCCAGCACGTGTACGCGACCACCGCGGCCGGCGATCCGGTGCCCCTCTACTCCGGCACCGGTGACTTCGGGCCCAACCCGGACGGGCCGTTCTTCGGCAGCCGCACGTTCACCTCGGATCCGGGGGCACCGTGGGACGCGCACAGCAGTTATTGGGATGTCGGGAGCGCGGGCCTGACGAACATGGGTCTGATCATCGCCGGACTCGGGCGGTCGGTCTCATGAGGCACCGGGGCGGCTGGGTAGTACGCCCAGCGGCGGCAGTGCTGCTCCTTGTTGTCACGACCGCGTGTGGAACGTCGAGAGGTAACACCATGGACCCATCGTTCACCGAGAGCGCGGCTCAGGATCGGCTTGTTGCGTTGGCTAAGGACACCCTCGGAACATTGCCGGTGGGTACCGAGTTGACCAGGGACAACCCGACGCTGGGGCGCACCCCTCGATTCCGGACTTCGCGCACGCTCCCCTGTGACGACAATGATCAGACCGGGGCAGGCCCGGTGAACCTGCAGTTCGAGCGTTGGGTGCAGGGCACCCTACCCGAGCAGGCGAACGGTCACCTCGACGCTGCGCTGGCCTTGTGGAAGGGCCGCGGTTGGTCGGTGCGGGACGACGGCAAGCCGTCCCTGCGGCAGGTCCGCGCGTTCACCGACGATGGTTATGCCCTGACCTTGTACTCCAACGACATCGGGTATCTCACCCTGGCCGGGTCCTCGCCGTGCTTCCCGCGGGCCAACACCGGCGCGGGCACGCCGCTGCCCGCCACGATCCTCAGGGGTGATCGGTGACCAACAAGAAATCATCGTGGGACGCGTAGAGCAGTTATTGGGATGTCGGGAGCGCGGGCCTGAGGCACCTGGTCGGCTGGGTAGTACGCCCAGTGGCGGCAGTGCTGCTGCTCCTTCTTGTCACCACCGCATGTGCAACGTCGAAAGGTATCGCTGTGGACTCCTCACTCACTCGGAGTATGGCAACGACGCGGTTCGTGGAACTCGCGACCGACACCCTGGCTGCGTTGCCGGTGGGCACCTCGCTGAATAGGGACAACCCGACGCCGGGCGCAACCGATTTCCCAGCGATTACCCGGTGCCCTGTGACGACAATGATCAGAGCGGCACAGGACCGGTTGACCTGCGGTTCGCGCGGTGGTTGCAGGGCACCCGACCCGAACAGGCGAGCGGCTACGTCGACACCGTGACCGCCGCGTGGAAGGCCAGGGGCTGGGATACCGACGACAACGCCAACCCGGGGATCAGACGGGTGCGGGCGACCACCGGTGATGGCTACACCTTGATCATGACGGTGAATGACATGGGGTATCTCAGCCTGGCCGGGTCCTCGCCGTGCTTCCCGCGGGCCAACGCGGAGCCGGGCACGCCGATGCCCGCCACGATCTTGCACCCCCAAGGGTGAGGGTGTCGGTGCGCGCCGCCGCGGTGTGCCGTGACACGCTGCTCCTCATTCGAGGAGGCGCGGAGGTTCCATGCCCTGGTCCACCCGTCCGGCTCGTCCCGTCGCTGCTGGGCTGATATTGGCTGTCGCGCTCACGTCGTGCGCATCCTCCAGCGCAGGGTCTGCGCCAGTGTCCGGCATTGCTGAACCGCCCGCCGCTGCAGCGGCGCCGCTCGCGCCCACCTCGTCGGCGCAGGTGCAACTCGCAGGTCTCGCGGTCAAGGGCCGCGCACCCAAGACGGGGTACAGCCGCCAACAGTTCGGACCGGCCTGGGCAGATGTCGACCGCAACGGGTGCGACACCCGCAACGACACCTTGCGCCGTGACCTGCGTGCGGTCACCGTCGACCCGACGACCCGCGGATGTGTGGCGCTCACCGGGACCTTGGACGATCCCTACAGCGGCACGTCCATACCGTTCACCCGTGGTCAGGCGACCTCCTCGGCCGTGCAGGTCGACCACGTTGTGGCCCTCGGCGACAGCTGGCAAACCGGTGCGCAGCAGCTGGACGCCCCGGCTCGCCTCGCCTTCGCCAACGACCCGCTGAACCTGCTGGCCGTCTCCGGAGTGCTGAACCAGCAGAAGTCGGACTCCGATGCCGCGTCCTGGCTGCCGCCGAACAAGGCGTTCCGCTGCGGTTACGTGACCCGCCAGATCGAGGTCAAGTTGAAGTACGCGCTGTGGGTGACCGCGGCGGAGAAGGCCGCGATGACCACAGTGCTCGGAGCTTGCCCAGCTGGCGGACTTGGCAACACAGGTGTCGCGTCGTCCGTGCAGCCCACGCCCCCTCCCACGCCGAACCCAACTGCGGCCCCGCCAACGGTCCCGGCCCCGACAACGGTCCCGGTCCCGGTCGCGGTTCCCGCCCCGGACCGGGCCGCGTACTACCCGAACTGCACCGCGGTCAAGCAAGCCGGGGCGGCGCCGCTGCGACGGGGTGAACCCGGATACCGCGCCGGGCTGGATCGCGACAACGACGGGATCGCCTGCGAGAAGTGACTCAGCTGATCCCCGGAAATTGTCGGTGGGTCGAACTAGTGTTCGGTTCGTGGAGATGGTGGAGGTGGTCGCGGACCCGGTGGGGGTGCAGTTGTGGCGCCTGGGTGAGACGGAGTTGCTGGAGTTGGT
>JAABUP010005096.1_pt1 | contig 20536 bp, 18 predicted proteins | sample 5559201 | NCBI WGS metagenome assembly JAABUP01 (sample SAMN10711887, study PRJNA513373) | rock metagenome | isolation source: Antarctica rocks | place: Antarctica
GTTTAATCAGCCGGTGCCGGTGTATAGCAAAGAGGGTCTCTGCGATGTTTATGATCTGGGATATGATTCTCGGCTGGAGGAGACAGGGAGCCCGAAAATGGGGAGAATGGGGAGGGGTGGGTATGTGGAGTGGTATGATGCACGGTGTGAGGAGTTTGGGGGGAGGCCGCCGGTTTGGATGTGAATGTGATGAGTCAAGGAAGCCTTCGCCCAAAAGCGAAGGAATATTTGAAACGGAAACGGGTATCAAGGCTCAGGAAGCTGCGTCTATACGAGCATCTTCTGCCGTTCTCCGCTCCTGGGGATTTTGTCGGAATGCGAGCGCTATGGCTTGCGTGTAAGTCATGCACGAGCAGGTGACATGGCCTCCGCAGGACATCGAGACCTGCAGACGCCCTAGCAGGGCTCGCCGACGCCTTCAATTGCGTTATCTGATCTGCAGGAGAAATAAGACGTTCGAGGGGAAAGAGAATCGAGGAAGTCACTTGCTCTGCATGCTGATGCTGTGAGAGCGATAGGTCGTCAGTACGACAACCAACTGGGAAACGTGGCTGATGATATGACCATCAAGGAGTCGTGTAACGATTGGCTGGATCGAAGTCTCGCAATTTGCACGCTCGGATTAATTTAATAATGCAGTAATTCAGCGATTGAACTGCACGGCATCATCACAAAGTGTTTGGCTCGACTAGTATATCTAGTCTGCTATGCACGCTTCTCAACCATATTTCGTGTGTCGCATCTCTTTGCCAGCATCCCAAGTATGTAGGCCTAGTTGTTGTACAGCCAATTCACCTAGGTAAATTCGTTGACCTCAGAGTCCACCTCCTTGTTGATCATGCCGTCTCCAGCGCTGGGGATACCCTCGCTGCTCGACAACTTGTTGACGCCTGGCGTGTCAAAGAGCATCAGCATCTATCTCATAGAAACTGCGTTTGTCAAGGGGGGATTGTAGGCGATGAATAAATCGCGGTATTATGGTTAATGGTTTTATCCATTCCGCTACCACCTAATTGCTGCCTCCTCTCCTCCTCCTCCGCCGCTCATGTCCTTCACCGCGTCCCCTTCAACTTTGTTCTCGGTGTTGTTCATGGTGCGTGATTCGGAAGGTGGCTGTCTTTTCGATGTTGTGTTTTTTCATGTGGGATGTAAGTTCAATGTGAGGGCCACTAAGCGAGCCCCTAAGCTAGCCCCCAACAACCACCTCATTCTTTCCAACTCACCACTTCCTAACATATTACTATCCCATTTATTAATGAACAGACCCATAGTATAACCCATAGATTATGCGATGTGATGGAGGGTGAGGGCTAGCGTATAGGGTGGTAAATGTGTAAATAGTGATATTAGGTGTGATTGTAGGCGTTAGAATAAGGATCTCCCAGGGGCGGCTCCGGGGTAGCCCTAGGGCTCCCGTCGAACTTATTTTTGGTAGGGGCGCGCGTGTTTCGTTGTAGAGTACACATCATTCGTGACGGTCAGCTTGGTAAAATGTTTGTGGTACTAGACGAGTCTGCGTCATTGCTACTCAATTCACCCAAGTTTTGCATACCTCTGCAGATACGCTATAACGGTGAGATGATTCCATCCTACGACTAAGTAGGGTACGCCGTTGAAGCAAGGCTGTCACTATAACCGCTTGAGTGCATCTGACGAGCATGTATCACTTGAATCGCGCATTGTCGGCGTCAATAATATACCTTAAAGTTACAAGAAGAGCTTGAGAATACTGCTGTAGACAACGCTTTGAAATTTGCGTCATACAAGCTCATGAATAATCCTCATTGAATCATAGCAACGTCACAATTCCACAAACTCCTTCGGCTGAGAGACGAGGTACAAGCATGCAAACAATTCATTGCCCATGCCAATCGGCACGACTAGAAAATATGTTAGCAAACTCGATTGATCCGGAATGATAATGACATACCAATTTGGACAATTATGGGTGTGCTCATCCGTGTTAAGCCATGTGCTCATACATCCCAGATGAAAGTTTTGTCCGCATTGCGCTTCACACCATACGAGACTCATTTCATTGGTGAGGCTTTCGCAGCAGATGGAGCAATCTCCTTCTACCTTCTGGCGGCCCCAATCGGCACGACTGCAACAATTGATCTCAGTAGATTTCCCTGACTTTCAAAGGGAAAGGACTTACCAGTATGGGCAGGTCTTGGTATGCTCGTCCGTTTCCAACCACAAGCTGATACACTCTCGGTGGTAATTCTGTCCGCATTGGGTTCTACACCAGACGAGGTTTTCTTCATTCCTGAAAACTTCGCAGCATATGGAACAGTCCCCTTCTATCCTCCTGCGACGCGAGGGGTGGTGTACCCTATGATTGTGTTCATCCGCAACTCGTGTCCCCTCAGGGTGGTCATCCTCTACCGGTGTTTGCTGTAGCGTCACTGGAGTAGCAGGATTGCTCTCAGATTCCTCAGAGTTTTGGGACGCTGCCGGACCATGGCCATCACGAGAAGCTTCCGCTATGACTGTCTCCTGCTCGATAGCTGGTGAGACCAGACTTGTATCTGCTCGCTCAGTCATTGATGTCAAAGTATGCTCGCTCAAGCTCTCTCTTCTTGGCTCTAAGTGTGCTTCCACTTCAGCTGCCAGTACAGTGATACTGCCTTCAGGCAGCACAGCTTCTGGACTCGAGACGGGGTTTTCGGTCTGAGGTGCAGTTGAAATTCTGGCAGGAAGCAAAGCCTGCCCACTATAGTTGGCCAGCAACTCGCGAGATGACTCAACTGCATTTGAGAGTGCCGTCAAACTTCTTGTGGCATTGGTGAGACTTGCGGATAGGTTTGTTGTTCCACTCATAACTTCACGAGTCTCCTCGCGAGTGTTCTCTGTAGCTCTGAAGCGGTCAATACGGTCGTTCCACTTTTCTGTGATCGAGTGTGCTTGGTTCTGATGCCATCTTCTGCAAAGTAGGCGAGGTGCAAGTGTTTCTAGCATGTCGTCGAGCCGAGAAGATGATGGGTCTAGTCTAGACATCTGGGTTAGAAGCTTTGATGCTTCATGGCAATTTGCTGCTGCGATTGCGTTACGGCATCTGCGGCCTTTTGAAGGGGCATAGCCGACGCATGTGAAGCTGGGGGAATTGGGGTCGACTTTTAGGACATTGGAGGCATCCCATCGTGAGCAAGTGAATGGCATAGTGGATGACTTCTGGAGGATAAGATATGCGATTGTGTATGTTGTGGAGTATACGAAGAGTATAGTAGGCTACACTGGTGGGTGGTCGATCCTTCGGAGCCGGAGACATCTTATATCGAGTCATGTATGATGCTTAATAAAGAACAGAGACGAAAGCCTCGCCAGTCAGCCACAAACCATTTGTATAGCCTGGCACTGCCACGCCAAGCATCTACACACTTCTAGTGAGGTGGTGTAGTGGGGTGGTCGAGGGTGCACCAAAAGGGCAGGCCTCAAGGGAAATCATTGAAGCGGAGAAAAGCAAAGTCTTTGGGCTACTGCGGGTCCCTGGCACGGAGCGTTTGGGAGTGGCTTCGCCCCCATCTCGGTTATTTCATTGGTGGGTAGTGCTCGGAAGGATTCGAGGGGTTGCATCCCTAAGCCACGGCTAAGAATAGGAGTTGCTGCTCAATGCAAAGATCTTCCATGAGGGATACAGAGAATAGGGACTCTGACAAAGACGGACCAGAAGAAATATTCGTAATGAAAGCAGCCTCGACCGAGTAATGCTGAATCCTTTTCAAGATGCTCGGCTGAAGTGGATGCCCTTGGAGAGTGCATGCGATCGTTCACACGACTCGTTCCATTTGTTAATCCAGGATCGAGTGTATTCTTTGCCTCGAGGTTCCATGAGGCTTATCGTTTCGCAGGTGTACGAGGACCTCTGATTAGTTGGTTCGAGGTACGCGCCCGGTCCGGATGTTCCGCGACGGTTCGCGTTTCGAGAACCTTGATCACAGTTACATCGCGCCATTTCGATTGTACTTTTCTAAGCCACCTTTCCATGAAGAGCAATCATCAATAGATCGTGCACTCTTCGATGCGGCAGCCTGCGTCATGATCGTGTATTCCTGAGAAGCACCCGAAGACTAGACGGGTAGATCTTACATGTTGTTGTGTTGCTTCGGAAAACATTTGTAACAGCTCATCAGAGCAGTGTTATTTTTGAGTAGACTGGCTAGGGGTTTAGGAATGGTCACAATAAGCTGTGACATCCTACTTTTGAAATACACTAGAGGCTGTTAGGGCAACAAGCTGACCCTTGTTAGCCCCTAACAGCCCCATGTGGTCAACCTAAGGGCAGTGGAGGCTATGCTGAATACGACACGCGTAAGTAGGCAGCCTCGATCCTACACTAGAGCGCGGCTTTTGCGTACCATATCAAAGGTATAAGGACCACAGTTTGTCACTTATTGTATTTTCTATGAGAAATCTTTCACGATCACTTTAACACTTTCCCTTTGCTTACAACGTGGTCTCCACTCCAACATTCACAAGCAGTGAGTATACCAGTCGCAGAGAGCCGCACCGACAGGGCTTAGACGGAGACAACTTTTCGGCTGTTGAGGAATAAATGGACGTACTCAATCTTTCTAGGTCTCGGGAGAGGGCTCCGGGAAATGGTACGCCTACCCACAGCTCCACAAAGCGATCACGATGCACTTCTTTGCCTGAGATACCGAGCACAACCAAACCACGCTTCCCTGATTCTGTCGCGTCTGGTTCTGCTCCAAGAGTCCTGCAGCGATCTCCTGACAGCACGACAAACGCTACTGTTATGTACAAGCGCCCTAAAATCTCGGAAGCCTCCACGCACGTGCGACACCGTTTTTCGAGTGCTCTATCGTCTGAAGTTCGTATAGATGAGTCTACCCTACTACAACAACAGAGTCTGTCAACAGACAAAAGCGCACGCTCCTCCGGTTTCAGCCCGACATCACCCATAGACCTCATATCGCCGGGCCCTTTGTCGGAATCCCCAATGCCATTAGCCGACGACAAAAGCTCTACTGCTTCTGAGAGTACACAGCCGCTGGCGTCTGAGACCGAGCCATGCGAGGGGAACAGCCTGCCTACGACCCCCGAGCCAGCCCTTGAATCTCCCTTACACTCGACCGGTCCCAAAGCTCGACCTACCAGCCCAAATTCCACCCCCAGCTTCCGTCCTTTATATCTAGAGCAGAGATCCGTATTAGCTATCACTCATACTGTCTTCAACCTGATGCAAAAGCCTTTGAGTGATAGGAGAGACTTGGACAAAGGGCATATATACACTCTGCGTCTCCCTGATTGCCCAGGATACATCAAGATTGGCAGGACCAAGAACCCAATTCAAAAGCGGATCGATCAAATCAATGCCTGCATCCCGGCTACGCTACAAGCCATCAACGATGACGATAGATGCAGAGTTCCCAACCACACCAAGGTTGAGGCCTTGATACATAGAGAGCTCCGAAATTATCGATGTTACTTTCCATGTAACTGCAAAAAGAAATCCAATCTCAGAAATCACGACTGCGAAGGATTCGGCGGCGAGACTAAGCATGGTGAATGGTTCAAGATCGATGAGGTAAAGGCCCGAGAAGTCGTTGGGAGGTGGAGAACCTGGATGTCCTCGAAGCCCTACTGTGATGGCATATTGAGGCCCACGGAGAAAATGAGGATTGAGGACTACGCCGAGAACATCGATCGCATGAAGGGCATGATTACTGCTGACGACAAAGACTGGCGCTGGGATAAGTTCATGCGGTTCTCAAGACTACGATTGTGCTTTATATGGTTGCGCAGCATGCTACACGAGGAACGTCATAAAGGTCGGCGAGCGAAGTTTACGCGCAGTCGTTGGGACTCTTTGCGGACTGACTGGCAGGCAAACCTGCTTTTTTACTTTACGTTCTTTGTTTTCTCGCTTATGATCTCGGTGGTCTCGAGCCTGTTGCCTTCAACAATGGGATTCGTTCCCGTTTTCCCGCTCATCAATAGCGTCACTCTCGGAAGCTGGGCGATCTTGTACGCTGCGTAACTGTCAAACCTGAAATTCTCAAATCACGTCAAGGTCTTGAAGTTTCAGTCGCTTCTGTGTCCCTACACCAGTCTCTAGCATCCGTACCCTCCTTCTTATACCACCATCAATACTATTTGGTCGGCGCATTCCGTGCATAGTTTCACATCAAACCAGCCAGGAGACCGCTCTTGGAGAAGCGCGTTGAGAGTCTACACGGTAAATTTTGGATATTGCTTACAGGTCATGACTGTCTACGTGATGTGGTGATGAATCAGAACGGACCAACCACGAGATGACAAACAATCAGGCACTTCTCAGAGTGAAAGAGCCACATGCCCTTTGCATTGTTGCATGAAGAAATGGATTACGAAATTCTATATCAGGAAGTTGATAGCCTCACTCTCATCCTCAAACGCATCGCTCCAATAAGACCGTAATGAAGGAAGAATTTTGCGGGGTTGAAGCTTTTGAACGCCTCCGACGACGAGATTATTTGTAAGTTCCTGATCAAATAGGAAGAGTCCCTCTCCCAAGTAGACCATGTGGTGTACCAGGATACGCAGAAGCTGCTGCTGAGCATTCTGATATCCCTGTCAAGAAAATTGGTGTAAAATGTCGGCTCTAATAAGATCCACCGATGAGGGTAGCTTACGCTGGTTTATAGCTCCGCGGCGTTAAGTATGATAAAGCGATAGTAGTACCCACAAGCATAAGGAATAAGGCTTTTCTCTCCGCGATGGACGCGCTAGCAAGGGAAGCGTCACTCAAAGCTTTCTCTAGTCCTTGCAGAACTTTAGTACTAGCAGACGATCAGAGAATTCACAGCTCTTTCGATGAACATCCAAGGAACGCCGCTTGGCTTCCCTTACTATAAAAGAAAGACGTCGTTTCAATGAGGAACCGGAAATGTTTGCTCATGTCTAGGCCGAGGTGAGCTGAGATCAGGCGCTGGAGAGAGCATGACCATAAGGATCCGACACGACTGGTCTCTTCCATATCAGCAGACTGGTTCGAGAGCCGCTGTGCAAAGTCGTGGGCAAGGAGGTCGACATCCCATAAAATCGTGTGTTCGGACGCCGTCCTAGCCTTCTCAATGATCAAGGCTAAAGAAGCAGCCAGAATGGAATCGTAGTCATTCCTGACAGTCTTATACTCTGAAATGGTCAGCGCTCTTCTCGGGAGGGAACGGAGATTAGAAGTACCCATAGCATAGATGTCGATATCTTTCATGGAGTTTTTGGCACAAACCATCCACTTAAACTTCGAGACCCTACTCGTTGCTTGACTTCGAAGGCAAGAGTTGCTTCACTACACTAGAATAAGTTTAGCAGAAATACATGAACATCGCTTGTCATCTAAACTCACAGAAGTTTTGCTCCGCCGACAATTCATACAAGGCCCTCTCTTGCGAATACTCGTAGCTTTTGCTCGACTGTCTGGATCCAATTCTGCACGTTGACTCATGGTAACAGGGGGATTCTGCACGGTCAATGCGGGGTAATCAGGGATGGCGGCTGTCGAATATTTGGCCTTTCTTTCAGCTCGTGGCTCGTTGATACCGCTATGCACAGTAGGATTAGGGCTCGGATATACATGTTGAGACCGACCAACATCCTGGAGCCGATTTGGACTGCTCGGAGGTCCATCAAAGTCTGTTAGGAGGCGCAAAGCCTCAGGAGAAAAGATCTCTTCGAAGCCATCCAGCTCGAATGGAGGCTCTGTTGGTTGCTCCTCAGGTGACTTCTTTGTTGGTTGACGAGGTAGAGATGAGAAATTTTCCTCCTCGTCCAGCAAGTGTGAGGCCTCGGCAGACAGCAGGTTTTCGAAATCATCTGGAAACCACGAAGACTCATCGAAGGAAAGATCTTCAGCCATGATGAATTTCCTGAAGGTAAGAAGGAGAAACCTAGTGATGATTTTATAGGGTGTTTGGGTCCGGTGGCTGAGCCTTGACCGAAGTTCGAGTAAAGCGTCGAACTCCAATATCATGATGGCCAATGACACTGACTAATCGACCCCATTTGTCTATCTCACCAAAAATATCATAAAGTCACCCAGTATGGATTAACAGTCACCCGGTGTACTAAAATCACGTTGAATTACTGACAGGGTTGAATATCTAGAAAATGGTGGGGACATGTGTGACGGATAGTTTGGATATGTTAAATAGAACTTTATCAGCAAAAGCCTTGATCTACACAACTCGATTATTGTATGTGCTGCTCAACATACTGTGCGGGTCGGCATGGACGGCTCCGCTATCACTATCGCTCATGAGACTTTTTCGATTAATATTGGGAAGTGGGTGAGATGGTGTAGTGAGAGAATGGCAAAGAAGCCAATACTTTACCCACGTAGAGCATTGCTGGCCTCTTGGCAGTTTTTGGGGGTCAGACATCGCCAAATATCTCTCAGTGGAACGAAGGCCAAGCCTACATCTCTATCTCAAACATAATCGGTGTACGACCCCTCAAACCAAACTTGGTACTACCAGACAGCACTGGCAATTTGCCAAGTCGGCCGTCTAGGTTTTGCACTGTTGGTGTTGGTGCGTCGGGCAATACTACATTTCACCTTGCTATCCGCATGTGGGAACGCCCTCACGGTGTTTTCGTAATAACAAGCTGTCTAGAAATCTTACTTCATAGCGGACGATCCAGTGCTGGGCAATTCGACCGCTCGTCAACATCACTGAAAAGCAACGCCGGAAACGACGAGGTTTTATCCTTTCCCTGCCCTCATTCGTCTGGTTTCAAGCAAAATACACCTCTTCAGACTCTCATGTCTACCACGCATGTTACGTTGCCGGCAACCAAATTGTGGGCGGAGGTGTTGTGAGATCCCAGCCTTCCCACTAGGTCTACCGCTGAACTTGACACTGACTCCTTCTGGGAGGATATCAGAGTCTCCAATTTGACTACTTTGAACTAGATGAATCAATCCAATTCTACATCTGAGCCTTATGTGGCACCGTCCGCCGCTGTAGGTTCTTACGACGAAAACATCAAGTGTCCAAAACGGAGCAGCAGCGATGACCAGAAGATGTTCGTCAAGTCTTCTACAAACAACACCAACGCGACTTCTCCTCCGCCGACGACTTCCACTCTTCCTCTTCCAAGGATTAAGGCAAACCATACAAGGTTGAAAGTTGGCGCTGTTATTGGCGGGCCGCAGGACTTGGAATACTCAGCCTAAATTTATTCTTCATGATCAGATACGGATTACCAGGATCCCCTGCCGTCAGGCACTATTGGCGTACTCATGGTCTACCTTTCTTACCTTGAGTCCTTTGTCCTCATGACCTCTCTGGATTATACTATCAATAAGGGCTTGCATAATCGTCGCACCATGAAGTGCTACAAAGAGCCGCACCGGTTGTTTTACGTGCATTTAGGAATCTTTCCGTGGGACAGATTTATGAAATAAAAGAATCCCGGTACAACATACCAAAAGTGCAATAGATGTATATTTTTTTCGGCCGCCGATCTTAGGCGAGAACCTGCTCGCTCGGCGGGCGTCAATGTCGTCCGATTTCTTCGACGCGCCGCCGTGGCTGGGTAGCGACACGTTCCAGGCTTTTGTGTAGAATCAAGTGCAAAAATTAGATTCTCCAAGCCCGTATTGTATGTCGAATGGTCGTAAAGCTCCCAGATATGACTCCGGGTCGCGTATAATTCTCGATCTGTCAGAACTTCAATCTATCTAAATCTTATATGAATGCATTTCTACCTTCTTCATTGATCTTCTGGCTCTTCTCAGTCGTTACTCCTTTCAGCCAACGCTCTCTTTAGTCAATTGTCTTTATAATCTGCGCTCTCTTGACCATCAGTCTCTACAGTCAACGTTCTGGTCTTTCTTAATATTGCAATGATGATGCTTCGTCCTGGGAAAACGAGCTTGCTTTTTCTTTTACCTTTATGTATCCAGGAGGGCCACAGTCAGAATGGCAACCGAGTCGGGACTGGGGAAGTCAATGTCGCTTCAATCTAGACTGCAAAAAGTGAGGGCGGCACTACCAATATCTATTGGTGGTCTGAAGTAATAATAGGCCACTAGCAATTTAACCTGACAATTGATACGGGATCTTCAGACTTGTAAGCCTTTTATGAAGTACGGTATGGAATGTCGGAAATGACTATATATGACAAATAGATGGGTCTACGGTCCCGGAGCTACGATCGAACCGAGCGTTGTGGCGGCCGGTGTACTCGTACCTACCCACTCCACATACACATGCGGCAGTGGAGGGCAAGTACACCTCGTTTATGGCTCGATCAATGGTACAAAAGCGAGTGCCGGCTTGATAGCAGCGCCAGCAAATACAAAGGACCTGACATGGAGCGTGCCAGAAGTCAGCTTCATTATTGGGGACACATACTCGGCCACTGGTCCTTTGTCTATTGATGGGAGAACCGCGTTCACCTCGAGCATGAACTTCGGTCGGTACCAATTGTCCTCGTCTTTCAATTAAGAATTTTCATGGAGCAGGCGCTAGGATGACAGTAGATGCGCGACTGACCCAAGCCTACTACTCACAAGTCCCGAATTCGCAACCAACCGACAATACTAAGACCAGCCATAGATTCCCCTGCGGCTTCCATATGCCAGACCTGGTTTTACTATTCACATACCGCGCGACCACAGGGTATACCACTATGCTGGGTCGGCAAATGTTTTTCAACAACCCGGACCCAAAGAATGGAAAACGTAAGTTTACGCTGCTTGGATCCTACAGAATCGGCCACACATAATACCAAAATCCAAATAAAGTGTGTACAGGTCCGCTCGATTCTTCAGGGATCGATATAGGAGGACCGGGGGGAGTTGGAACAACGTTCTTCGAGTCCCACTATGTAGTATTCAACATGAGCACGACGCATCCACAGTTGTCTTTTGCGCGTTGGTATGGCACTGTGCAATCTGCCTCCGGGCCATTGTCCAGAGTGCCGGCCAGTGACATTATACCATCCTCTAATCTTTGTGCGCCGCAATGTGTCGCAAATAGTTGCAAATGAGTTGGAAATGCCATGAAGCACAATGTTCATCTTTGCATGTCTATAAGTAAGATAGAGAACGACCTCTGACCTTCTATAAAGTATATAAACCAGAATACCAGTATGTTTGGTTATATTGGGTCGCCTTCAACCATTTGAGACTTATGCCTACTCCGAACCGAAGCTCGTGTGGAAGTCAAAGTCTTATAGTACTATGAAACGTATCATTCCCTAAGTGTCTGTCCATAATCATGTCTCCAATCACTGAGCTCTAGTATTCATATTGCTACATTGAGCCGGTCCCACTGTACAAGCACGGCAAGCTTGGTATCGTCCTCAAGTCCCGATTCAGACTATCAAAGGCAACATCAAGCGTCGTCAAATCAATGTACTAGGCCCTGCTCGCAATCTAGACTTCACCTGGCACTAATGTCGTTCCCGTCCTTTCAGAAATATCATCAGGCCTGGCAGGTGCCACTGCCTCGTCTGCATGTAGCGTATCCTTTGCCTCGCCAGTGTTTTGACTGCTAGCAGGGGCGTATACTGGACGTCTGATCCATCGCCCTTCGACACGCTCGGCTACCTTGAATGCGGTAGGATGGTGGAATTTGGGAGGGTTTCCGTGCACGAGGCGAGTAATGGGACCCGCTTGATCCGGCGGGAAGAAGCCTGTTCGCTGTAACGAACAATGGTGAGCACGACGGAGCCACACTGAGATGAGGGAGACGTACCTCGCGAACGAGCTTTGACAAGAGGTAGCAGACCCTAATCAAGTTTGTTATACCGATGACCATGAAAACCATCTCGCCGGTAGACGTGATATCATTGAGGTCGCGTATAGCATTCCAATGAATCGTGAGCTCGATCCCCAAGATTGACCATATGAGATAGATCACATTCCAACTCAAAACCGTACGATAGAAGCTGTACTCTGCCTCAGCAAGCGTCCATTATCTCAAGGTGTCGGGAGACTTACAATGTGTGCCAGAGTAGAGGAAATGAGCTATCACCATCGGACCCGGAACCTTCCCACGGAGACTCAATCCAGAGAGGCTTGGGTAATTGCTGTCGACGTATTGCGGGAGCCACTTTACCGTTCCATGTGAAATTAACAAGGGCTAGCATTCGTGTAAAGAGGTGGAGTATGTAATATGGCAAAACAGCGATCGAAAAGGCCATCTCGATCCAGTGATACGAACCCCGAATCGGTAGCCTTGCAAAATAGAATGCGAAGCCGTCGCATCGTCCATCTGGAAGCAGATACTCGAGGCCTCGAGCCCAGAACCAGATGCTAAAACAAATAATCACTGTAGCCAAGACCCTACGAGCCGCGCTCTTCCAGTGCGAAACAGGTTGTGATGAGTATTTGAGAGCAGCGAGGATGAAGCCGAAGCATATCTTGAGCAAGATGACGACTTCAACGGGTCTTAATCGATGTCTCGCGACGCCTTGGATGGTTACCAGGAATAGTGCGAGCAATATAGTCGCGTTTAGATCGGCTAGGTATGATGTCTGTTCCCTGATATAGCGATTTGTCGCGATACTAGCAATCCATTGGAAGTAGATGCCTAGCCGAATACCGAGACCGTACATATTGGAGTTGCCCGAGAAAATATCGCAGTGGAACTGATCTCTTGGGAACATTATTGAGCTCATCGTTTCCGAAAGTGGCAAGCCCTTCGCTGTAGCAAAGAGGGAGAATGAGGCAAGTAATAGAAACATATTCAATGCGATGTGTTTCACGAACAATACTTTGCGACATGATGTGAAAAGAAGCGAGTCGACCGTGGGGTCCTCGATCAAAAAGAGGGGAATTGTAAGGCTACGATCAGGCAGCAGCCCCACGAGTGGCAGTGCACGCGAAAATTTGAGCATCATAACCACACACAATCAAGACCATATAATTTCCTCGTATTTTGTCTCAGCTGCTAACAAGACTCTCGTTCCTCGGGCCATCGCACTGAAATGGCACGCACCCACCTCCAGCCACAAAAGGTAGCGTCAAATTAGTCAGGTGGAGATTTCCAGTCAGTCGAATCAGTCAAATTGGCACCCGGGACATCTCGCCTAGTTTGTAGTCAGGCCGATACATAGCCCCTGTACTCCTTTGGAAATATAAATAACTTTCTTCGAGTCGTTCTTTTGCCTCGCTGCCCTCCAGTACTGCCCCAACAGCTGCATCAAGGCCCCTATCAATGACTGCGCCGGTATGTGGATCCATGTTGCCGGGATTATATCGCAAGTCGTCAGAGTCTGAATTCCATACTAGCAAGCTCACAGAAGCGGTGCTTGGAGCTTTTATAACGTGTCAGTATAGCAATGATATGAGCAAGATCAGGAAAGGGGAGACGCTCGGAGCTTTGTTTTCGTACGGAAAGTTTCTCGACATTCCGTATCCGGCGAGGTGATACAGTCAAGCGTGTTCTTGAAATGATTGGTAGTATCCTCCAATTTTCTGGTGGCTCACACACTGATCCATGGCCCATCAGGCCATTTTGCGCATTCCATTCCGATACGTGATCGGGCTTGCTTTCGTCGCATACTTGACATTGTTTTTTGGCATGTCCCCAGTGAAGCAGCATTGTCAGGCTTGTGATTGTGGCGATTTGAAAGATTTACTGATCGTGCGTCACAATCAGTCACAAAGAACAGAAGGCTGTGGGGTTGGTGTGGTTTCAGGTAGTATCCCGCAAGATCGAATCGCTTCCTGATAGTAAATTGTTGAAGGCGACCTAACAGTCTTCCGTAAATAGCTTTGCTTGGGTACGCGCAGTATCCATCACATTCAAAGAAGTGTGGTAGACTTGGCGCAAGGGGAAGTAGATAGCACCACGGAAACATCTATATTTAGCAGCCTAGCAAGAATCAAGAAGGGAAACGGCGTACTGCATCTAGCCTCAGGTCTTTGTCCACGTCGATAGAGACGGCCACCGCAGGGGGCAACTGGCGGGTGTACGATATACCACTTCTGTGAAACATCGGAAGAACTATAGAAGCGGCCTTTGCTTTCTTGTTGTGCGGCTTGGGATACTTGGCTTCTGCCAACATTTCTTGGACCATCCCTCAGGAACGTGACTAACAATCCCAGACGCGTCGCAAGTGCCCTATTAGTAAGAGACACCTACAACTCACACAGCTGTGTGATTTTCATTTAGAAAAGGAGGAACAGGGCTGCATTTCTGCGATACCTCTCGGACTAGCCCTGCTGAGAGAACACTCTCTATGTCCCTGTGTAAGAAGGAGGAAATCCAACCGAATATTTACGGCCGATACTGGCTGACTAGACTGCGTACACGCTTGCTATTAGCTTATTTCCATGCACAATCACGTCTCTCAATGGCCAACTTTTCTTTCCTCCTTTTTACATCTATGATCCCATAAATCAACATTGACATCATAATACAGAACATGGCGCCGAACGACAACTTCATCTCGCGTACGGTACAGAACGGCGTCGCCACAGCGGGCGGATACGCAGGTGGCGTTGTTGACGCAGCAGGTAAAAGCGTTTCCGGCGTAGGGCGTAATGTTGGCAACAGGTCAGTATCCTTGGAGGCACGAGTCCAATTCAGGATATCGAGCTGAAGGATCGAAGTGTGACCAATGCAGCCGGCAGCGCTGGCGGTTCGGCCTCGAATTACGGAAACGGTATCAAGGACGCTACCAAAGCCTCAGGTCCGCGAACGCAGACCGCTTCGAATCCATTGGGTACTAGCAGCAACAGCTACGGTGGTAAGAAAGTCGTTACCGGAGCTGGCAGTAAGGGAGGTGCAGCTGGAAGTAAAGGCTCCGCAAGCAACCCTCTGGGTCTGTGATCTCGTTCAAGTAGCGAATCTTTCTTTCCCAGGATAATGAAGGATTATGTCAGAGTACGACAATGAACAACTGTAATATTGATCTTGCGGCTTTGACACTGGTTAGAAGGTCTCGTGTTGAGCGCGTATCTACAGAAGACCCATCTCAATCACTATGCTTGCTGTTGCTAGGATTGATGTTCTTCTTGATAAAACACTAGATTACCGCTTCAAGACTTGAAGAGTGGTAACGATGGTGATGTTTGAATAACCTTGTGGACTAAGCTTGGGCAGTGTTGAGAAATACAGGCAAGCAGTCCTCGTCACCAACCCAGCCAATGGCAAAAATGCAAAAACATACAGCAGCCAGTATTCGCTGATCGTCACCGACTCAACTACTAATTGACCGATCTGAAGCTTTTCAATAGCAGAGCGGACGGGATGCGGAGTATTCTTCAGTCTATGGCCGTATGTACAAGAATCTTTCTTAATGTCCCTAATGAAAACACGATCTGCTACTCGCTATCAAGCAAAAGCGCTGTCGAGTTGGACCCTTCCTATAGGCGTCGGCCATATTCTCCCATAAACCCAGATGTTGTCCTTTGCCCCTACACCCACCGTCACTCTCCCGCCATACTCTTCGCTAGACTGCTCCAGACCAGAGCACTTATGTGCGAGTACCCACGCTGTACTCTCCACGTACGCTAATCTTACCGTATCTTCGTCTTGATCGCTCATCGTATCTAACAGGATGACACATGTTTTATATCTGAATGTTGCGGGAAGTGGATAGTAGTATTTGCTGGTGAGTGGTTTGCGACTGAAGGTGTAATTCAATGTACGGTCTTTGTCTCTGATGATTGCATAGGTGGCTTGTTCGCAGTCTTCGAAACTTATCGGCCAGGCTCGTTCGCGGGGCATAGGTGGATCAGCACATTCTGGGATGCCGCCAAGACTAGTTCCAGTCATCGTTGATGTGCTGTTTGAATAAGATGAGGAGGTGTTCAAACCCAGACGTTGTTCAACGCTGGTAATATTTATGTCTGGCGAAGTGATCGTGCTAGGCTGTGGAGTGTTCAACAGTGCTACTCCAATACTCCTGGGCTGTGCGCCTGCCTCAACGAGAGCAGCACCGGATACCGCGGGCTCGATCGTTCCAACTGGCGGCGGCCAAATCCTTCCGAATACCACAACATTCACCACATTTTTGGGGCCAACAGTGGTCCTCCCACCCAGAGTATATGGATCTTGAGTACACCTCCGAGCGATATCTATGGCGGCAGTGTATGCCTTCCACAGCGTGAAAGTATCTTTGTCATTGTCATTCAGCACATCTATAGAGATGACACACGTTCCATTTCGGACAAATTTGGGCAACCTATAACCAGCTATGCCTTTCCGAGCGAAAACTATAGCTCTAAAGGGCTCTCTATCCTGTATCAGTCCCTGCGCTGCGTTGGAGCAATCTTCCAAGTTGGTTGGGTAGAGTCCAGTGCGGGGTGCTGGCGGGTTGAAGCAATCGTCGTATTCGCTGATACTGGTGCTGTTCACGATGAATACCGCCTCGAGTGACGATGAATTCAGCATCGACGGATCAGGGAGACTCAGTATACCACTCTGCACATGTGCTCTCGCTACCACTGGAGCATTAGTCGATACTGCTGACGCCAGCACTTCACTCGGCCGCGTCGGAATTCTGCCACCAATCCACATATCTACCACTCCATTCGGCCCCACGGTTCTTCGCCCACCGTGGCGATTTCTGCCTGTTGTGCACCGGCTCACTAGATCTAGCGCAGCGCCGTAAAGTTCCAGAGCTCAAAAGTATCTTCGTTGAGCGGATTAAAGACGTCGATATATATTCCGCAGGTTTCGTACTTGGAATTTGCAGGAAGCTGGATATCAGTGCTATAACCAGACTGCTTGCGACCAAAGGTCAGCGGTACATCTCGTGCCTGCCTAAACACTACGTCGAGTAAATTGTCGGCGGCTTTGTAGCAGTCATTCTTTTCCGCGGGAAGGAGTGGGGCAGTTTTTGCTGTGGGTGCAACGAAGCACCCGTCGGTAGTTGGGAGATCAGGAAGGGCGAGGATCGATACGGCAACAGCATCAGATGAGGTCGTATTTGTCACAGCCAGTATTGTATCAAGCTGGGTACCGTTCAGCAGACGCGCACCGCTACTGGCATCTGGGATTCCGGCGGCAGCAGACGCTGTCCGAGACACCGGTGGCGGTAGTCTTCCTGTCATAAGCATATTTACCACGCCCTTCGGACCGACCGTTCTTATTCCGCCATATCTAAACACAGGCCCTTCTGTACATCTTTCAGCCAATGATAGCCCAGCGCCGTAGAGAGTCCAGAGATCGAATTCATCCTCATCGGACTCATGTGATGTTCCTATCTCTATTCGGCAGGTCTTGTACGTTGCGATCTTTGGAAATCTGACATCGTCTCCGTCTTTATTGCCGAAAGTGAGAATTTTGCCTCGTGGTCCTCTGTGTAGCTCTAAGAGCTTGTCGGCTATTTGATAGCAGTCTCGCGCAAGTGCTGGAAGAACGAATGTCGCTGGTGTTGGAGGATTGAAGCATTCTTTTGTTGTGGGTGGTAAGGCAGTGATGTTGATCTTTGAGTCAATGGCGTCGAGCGAGAAAGATGTGTTCAACAAACCTGGTGGGTTCAGTTGCAAAGTTGCTGCAGAGGCAAGGATTCCAAGGACGGAGGCTGCTAGGATTCCTAGTATCCTGGCTACCGACAGGGCCATGGCGTTCCTTCATGAGATAGCAGGATTGGAGAATGACATGCGAATTTTGTTTGAAGATGTTCTATACGGCGCTTGGTCCCTTTCTTGTCGGCTACCGTTATCCCGCGATTTCGCTCACAAAATAGATGCGCTTCGTTCCGAGAGTCCATTCTGAGTAGATCCGAATTCGCGACCACATTGAGCCTTATCATTGGAACCTAATGCAGGGGCTTCGGCAGCATGAATAGTTTCGTGCCAAACGACTTTACCGATGACACTCTGGAAATCTTATAACAACGATACTTGGACGAATTTGTAATGAGCTCGATACAAGAAAGGCCACATTAAAGTACCAGGATATGTACAAAAGAAGGAGCCTTCGGCGTCGAATTCTTTGGAAATCTACTTAAGGATATCATTGTTTCAGAAAACTATCGATATATGTAGCCAAATGGGCTTGAAATGTCGAATTAAAGTAAGAGAACGAGCCAAAACTCAGGTCTACAAAATGACGTCTAAGCCTTATCTGAGCCTACTATCCAGAGTTAGGAGCCCTGGGTTTGCCGACAAACAACTGTTGGAAAAAGGATATCTTTAGCCAGCCATGACGTGTAACAGGAGAAGTCGTACAACAGCGCTGGGCTCAGAAGCCAGGGACAGAAGCCAGGAAATTGTGCAACAGCAGCACACCAACACAAAGGTATATAATTTTCCGCCTAGCCGTTCTCCATTTTCTTTTCTATATTCTCCACCCAAATGATAAATAGCGCGAAAAAATACACCTAAGCAAATGAACCTAGGACTTCAAGCCCTACAATGAAAAGGTACTACCCATATAAGCTGCGTTGACTACTCCCATGTTGGTTTGTTACACATACTGATGTCCGAAAGATGTCCGGTGACGAAGAGAGTCAAAAGCGTATACAGTTCCTTAGAGGGCGCATTACAATTCTAGAAACTCGGCGTTCTACGCCAGAAGAGACTATCAGGGTCAAGCAAGGATACAGGGTTAATGCAGGTGCAGCCAACCACAATTACGTATATGACGGAAGCAACTAAGCCTCTGCTAACGCTTCTTACAAAGTGTCGTATGCTGCGCCACCGGAAGCATTTGAAGCTGCAGTGGCTTTGCATGATGCAAATGTAGCCAAGAACACTAAACAGCTGTGGACTGTGGTGCCCGAAGTTCCCACCCAAGTCGCGGTCATTGATAATTGAACCATACCACGACATCTGGGGACAGACTTGGTCGAGAAATACGGCCTCAAGGAGGAAGATTAGCATGAAGGTACGAGTTTTGGACAACCGTGTACTGTTGCAGCTTTGGGAGCTCCGCGAGAGCATGCGGTGGAGAGTATAGGTATTTTAGCAATTTCTCGTGGCTGTCGCCCAGCAGGCTAGGTATTGAGATATGTGGCCATTTTGAATACCGGGACATGCAAATCGCGGTTGACGTGAGCAACAAATTGGTTTCGAAGTTTCGGTTTGTATACACGTTTCCCGTGACACTCGGGCTTTACGACCTTCGCAACTATCACTAATCTTTTGACACCTTACCTGGCAGCCTTCTTTGAGCTGAGTAGCGCTAGTTAGATATTGCAGGAGGACTGGATGACCAATGGCGCAACTTGTTGTGTGGTGGGTAAAGCAGGACCGAGAATTGTGCATCGGGTGGAAGAGTCTGAAAATCCTGACTTTGAGAATCCAGACCTCTCCCCGTAATTTCTATTTGTGATACTGTAAGTATTACCTTATGCTTGCGAAGATCTGGTACTCGGATGTTGGTGCTTCTCTCTTTGTTCGATATCTCAAGTGTTAAACGCCCTGCCTGATACTTCTAATATCTCTCCATAAATCCGAACATCTTTCCTTCCCTTTTACTAAATCGGGCACATTCTTCAAACTATTTCGTACTAGCAAATATTCGACGAAAGATGGAGGCTAGCGACTCTTCATGGAATCCATTCAACGTCCTCAACATCGGACCTATCGATGATGACTTCAGATGCATCGGTCATGCGCCCTCAAAAGGCCGTAAATGTCGCAATAAAATCAACATAGAGAACCGCCGAAAGTCAAGAGACGCTCTGCTTCAGATGTCTACACTTGATGTCTTGTCTATGGACCTCCACGGCACTCTCAAAATACTTGCATCTCGATTGCTGTGCCTGTCTCAGCATCAATACCAGCTACCAGCCATCTTGACTCAATGGGATGGTCATCTGGAAATTTATCGAGACAGGAGAATTAGTGAGATGCTGGAGGGCTTACCTTGGGGACCTACAATTCCAATCTCGATCGGAGCGAGGAGAGCCACAACACGGTCAGAAATTCCCAACCCCGCATGCAACCCCGTGCGTAGAGCACTGATTGAACCTGCTGTACGCCACCTACCTCCAAGGTACACCGAGATCACTCCACGTGTCCCCATTCCAGCCACACCTCCACGAGCGCCAGAATCCATACGCAGATCGAATGTACACCGCCGGGAGACACGTGCACCAGCGCCAGCACCAGAGTACGTGCCAGCACCAGAGTACGTACGCAGACCTAATATGATTCAGCAAGAGACGCTACTTGGAGAGCACCATCGCCTCCGCGTCACGCTTCAGCGTAGGATCTTGGGGCCGTCCAGGCCACGCGTTGAAGCGTCTAACCCCCAGTCTATTTCATCGGCAGTAGCAGATAACACAGAAGTGGAGGCTCCTCGCTATGTTCCACGCCGTCAAAGGGTAGAAGGAGAATGCTCGATTTGTGTCGAAGACTTGAGCAATGGTGTCAGTCTGCTATGGTGTAAAACACAGTGTGGACAAAATTTTCATGAAGAGTGCGTCAGGAGTTGGTTTATTTCGCTAGAAGCGCAGGGTCGGAGGAAGAGGTGTCCTTACTGGTAAGTCATTGCGCTGTGGTCACAGGTTCAAAGATTGCCAAAGCTAATTTTTCTGATAGTCGCGCACGGTGGGCTAGGTAAAGAAGTGCTTCTTCACTGTGGTCGGACGATCTATCAAGGGAGATTGCAGC
>JAABUP010005098.1_pt1 | contig 20523 bp, 23 predicted proteins | sample 5559201 | NCBI WGS metagenome assembly JAABUP01 (sample SAMN10711887, study PRJNA513373) | rock metagenome | isolation source: Antarctica rocks | place: Antarctica
ATATTATAGACGACGAGGATAAGTATTACGACTATATAGTACGTTAGATATATAATAGGGGGAAGGCTAGTTTAATTACGGAGGAGATTAGATAGGAATAGTCCGAGTAAGACGTCGTAGTAATTATACGTAGATAAGGTAGAGTAGTTTATAGGGAGGAGTTATTACGTAGGTATTATATAGAGTAGTAGCTATATATAAGCTATATTATCCGGGAATATAAATTAACGTAAAGATAATTTATCCGACTCGACTAAAATTAGAAAGTTTAGTAAAGTAGGTGGTTTAGCCGACTCGGATAAAGTTAAAAAGATGGAAAAGATAGAATTACCCCGTAATCCTAACGTGATAGCCGACTCGGACCTTTCTAATACTATTAAATTCTTTAAGACGTTTATAAATATCGGAACTATTAAAAATATCGGATAACTAGACGTTAGTAATAACTCGGCTAAGTCGGATAAGTCCTACTTTTTCTATTTTATAGCTATTCGCCGAGTCGGATATATTAATTTACTACTTACGCAATTAGTAAACCTAGGCTACTAATATAGCTAAAAGCGTTAGATATAGGCGGAACGTGCGAAACGTGCTAAATCGTGCTAAAACCTAATTTTTCCGATAATATCCAAAAAAGCGTGCTAAAAGAAACTTTTAAGATTTGCCGATAAGGCCACCTACTTCGTAGGTTTTTTCGTCGGTTTTTGCGACCGTGAGATGGCCTAACTTAATTTGGGTGGAGTAGGGGTAGCCTATACTATATCCTCCTCCTCCTCCTTCTCCTCCTCCTTATTAGACTTACTGAACTTATTAGACGAGATAAATAGCGGTTCTGGTTTATCCCGATATCGTCGTATCTCCTCCTCCTTCTTCTTCTTATTCTCCTTCTCTTTCTCGTTCTAGCGGTAGAGCCACTAAGCGGCGAAGGACTTCGACCTTAACGGTGTCGTATCGAGGTATTCGAGAGTCTTATTAGCTATATCGCTGAGCTAACCACTAAAAGAACTAGTAGGGGCCTTATACTAAGACCTCGAAGGAGGTAGTAGTATTAGCCTATCTCTATCCCCACCGGTAAGAGCTAGCCGCTTTAGGGGGTTTAGTTTTAACGTCTATAGTGTACTAGGTACCTTATAAGACCTCTAAGCAGTAGGTGTATCCGGTATAGACTTAGGATTAACCTCTCTAACTATAGTAGAGGAGCGACGCTTTCTTAGTACACGCTGCTGAGGAACCTCTATATGTCGATACTCCTCCTTCTCCTTCTCCTTCTCCTCCCTAAGAGCCCTATTCTTAGCCATACGAAGATACGTAGTCTTCCGAGACGCCTGCTCCGTAGTAGTAGCCTACTCGGCCTCGAGGGCCTTCTAAGACTTCTTTAGTTACTTAGAAGAGGTTATTACGGGGGTAGGGAGGAGGTCTATATCTACGAGGCTAGGGAGGGCGAAAGTATTATATATCTAGTTATTATAGGCTTCGCTTAATAGGCTACTACTGCAGAGATAACGCAGTATAAGGCCTAGCTAGCGATAGCTAGCGATGCGGTATAGTAGTAGGCTATTAGTGTAGCTAGGGAGGGCGACGGCGACGGCGACGTAGGTGGGTAAACACTAAAACACTAAGGATACGATATTACGACGATGTATTAGCTTTAATTATAACCTAATTAGGCTATCCTACGAGGTATATAGGCCTTAATTACTCTACATATTTTGCTATACCGCTCCTACCTAATTTTAGTAGGGTGGGCATAAAAAACGTTGCCGCTCCCGACCCGCGCCAATGTTTTTAAAAACAACTATACATGCCAAGCATATAGGGCTGAGGCTGATTTCCAACACTCCCCTATTAGCGAAAACTGCGTATGCTGGCCAATTCCATAGCTTTATTAATAGTGGAGTACCTCTTCTAGGCCTACTCCCCTTGAACGTGTTCCTTCTTAACTATAAGTCCTGCTTTGAAGCCTTATTAAACCCGTAAACCTCCGCTCGATTCGATCGTTCTGCGTAGAGGGAAATCGGGAAGAGTGCTAGGACGTAATTAAATGTCTTCGTTTAAGACGTTCTCTTATCGTGCCTACGAATTGCGTAGGTCTTTCGATATAGCCTACTAGTATAGACGAGTGTGGTATCGAAGTCTAAATAACTACTCGGTAGAGACCCTATTTAGGGGCGATCGTAATGGCGTCCTACTCCGTAGAGACCCTTATGGCGATCTATCTTAGTATCCTACTCCGTAGAGACCCTTTATTAACGAGGGCGACCCTAATCCTAATTCTTTTCTTCCTAAAAACTAAATTAAATATATCTTCTTTCTAGCTACCCTAAGTATAGTATAAGTTATCTCCTTTCTCTACTAGTGCGCTTCCGCTTTCCTCCCCTATCTCCTAGCTCTTATAGTACTACTAGCCCCTATCTAGGCCCGCCTCGTATCGTTCGCCGGTAGATATCTATAGCCGACTATATTTCTAGTCGATATAGTCGAAAATCTCGTAGGAGGGAGGTAAATTTGCGTATAGCGTATCGAGAGGAGAACTATAGCGGTATTCTCCCTCGTAAAACCCTTCTTAGGTAAGGATACGACGTAATATCACGAAGGAAGCTGTCTCCGGGCGCAATAGATGCGTTAAACCCGGGCTTATAACCTATTAGAATTCGGTGAAACGACTTGATTTAGTTCTATAGAGACGTGTTTATATTTATGCTACATGCCAAGCATATAGGGCTGAGGCTGATTTCCAACAGTTCTCGATTATCAAGTTGCAGTTAACGACCCTGCCCTGCCTAATTTACAACTTCCTGGTGATGAAAGTGAGTATGGGGTGTATCTTGTCAATTACAGCGCTACCAAATTGACGACGATTGCGTCGTGGGCGAGCAACATCGCTGCGGTCTTGCCCGGATGCATCATGACTATGTTCTCATATCGCCTTGCGCAGATGTTCACAAAGGAAATAGCAGCTGATCGATACAACGCTCTTCCTACACCTTATCAACTGGCTCTATCAACGGAGGCTCTATCTGGTAGACTGACTGCGGTGTGGACTTGGCTCACGTATTGTTTTTGGAAAGGAAGAGAAACGCTTAGTAATTATTTACGATTGCAAATTGTCTTCCTTGTCATAGCATTGCTGATGAAGTGAGCAAAGCGTGCTAATTAGTAATGCAGAGCAAAGCTGACTATGTCTGGTGCAGCTATTTGATATGGTCGGCCGATACTTGGCTACATGTAACGGTAGAGACTGTCGTATACACGCAAGTTTCTCCCTCCTCGCCCCCGACCCGCAGCTTCGGGTATCAGATCGAACCGTCGTGCTCTAGATGGTTCAATAACACAGAGAGTATTGGCGTAATCCAGAGTCCGTCCCCCAGCGAGACCGAAAGGTGCAACGACGGCCAGAATCAGATTGGCGTTGGCGCATATCAAATCATGAACAAGGTTTCCGATATTCACCAGGTCCTTACCAGCAGTCACAATGGAGCTCCCTTTTCCTTCCTTGCCCCGGCTCATCCGCCCGCAGACCTTGATTATCCACCTTCGCTATTGGCAGCTCCTGCCAACTTCTGACTCAACCGTGTAATCTTAGGGTCAGCGAAGACGATCTGCTGATCCAGTTCAATGCTCTTCGCCTTTCCAGGGAGGCTTCAATCTCACTGCGTCGCAAACGGGCCAGGGGTCTCCGTACATTAATGAGGAAGGCCGGAGTCCCTTCCTGACCTATGATAGCGGAGCTATCGAGTTCATTACTAACAATTCGCTGTTGGACGACACTGGGGTGTGGCCGCAGCCCTTAGCCAATGCTACTGCCAACTTTAGAAGCAACCCTTTCAATCTAGGTATTACGATCAGCATCACTCCCGATTATCTCGGCGCGAACAGCGCCCTTGGCAAAGATCCAGCATTGTATCCGTATGACAACTATCTATACTATCTCCTCGGATGCGACGTCACAGTCTAAAATTTGACCTATTCGTGGATAAATTCTACCATAACTGGGATCGATCTCGTCCCATCAGTCGACGACGTTGCCCACATAACCCGAGAAAGATTTGATGGAAAATTCGAGGCTGCGCAGTTTTCCTACTCAGCTCTATCGACATTGACACAAAGCAACACGCCTAACGATCTAGCGTTTATGTATTCCAGAAGCCTGGAGAAATTGATACTTGCGCTGACAGCAAACGTCTGGAAGCCGCTCGGAAACCAGGAGGAGCAACTTCGTCGAGAATTGCTCGTCAGTAAAGTACCCAAGGCACCATTCTTCACTCTCATCTCCCTTTGCCTACTCTTCGCGTTTTTTTGTTTTGTCGTATTTCTTTTTGCTCTCAAAGGGCTAGATGGAAATGCTCGCAATGTGCAAGCAAGACTTAACATCTTTGGCGTTACAGCAAGCCGTTTCGAGGATCCAAGAACTGCGAGGAATGAGGCACTGGAAGATCTCTTCGAGGAGCGGAAAGGGGAAGGAAGGAGCGCGAGAGTTGGAATGATCAAGGAGGTGGGAGGGGGATGGTCGTATGTCTCGTCGAGAGCGGAGGAGATGGAGGGAATGTACGGCTCCAGAGTCAGGAGCCATAGGGCTATCCGAGATGATTAACGTACTCTAAGCATATGCAACCGCAAGTGTGACCCACCCTCTCAGCGATCAAACCGAATTAAGTCTTAATTTGGGATATTGACCGCGCCGTAGATACGTCAGGTATTCCTGCAGCGAAGGATTCCTCAAAGGGGTACTTTGGCAGCGACGCAGAGGTCTCGCTGTCCACCGGCTCTGTGCTGGAAACCAGGAATATGGTGGAATAGTACCCTTGATCTCCTACCAATGTCTAGCGAGCTACGGTCCATAGTCAATCTTGGCGGAGAACCCCACAAGATATAAATGTGAAAAGCAAGCTTCAAATATGCTGAGAGATTCAGGGGCCCATCAACTGATCGCCTAAGTCATGGTTCCAGTTGGTGTGGTAGACAAATTGTTCGGGAATTGCTTCAATGCGCCTATTCCCCTGAAGAATGGTGAAAGGATGGTAGCTGGGAGCAACCACGTATTGCTAGCAATCGGTATTGTGTCGCATGCGCCGACGTTAGGTAGACGTAGTTCAGGTTGTTGGCAAAGTTCCAGGAGGTATCAGAACGCGTAGGCTCCCCTGTCACCAGAGGCACCAAGGCATCTTTATTGCCAGAATGTCTTGTATCACAGAAAACTGTTGCGAGACTCGGCATGTACGATCGTTCCATAGCCTGGCAGAATTCTTTTCGAGGTGCTGAGACTTGCGCTCGAAGCGGAAGTGGCTCGTTGGGTAGACTCGATGGTTTGCTGTTAAAGCAAACATATGTGTTGCCTGGGAACACCTCCTGCATAAGCGTATCATCAGCCATATCGACTACAGAACGAAGGAATCAATTTGCGGAATCACTAGCGTTGACCATACACTTACAAGGAGAAACATAGCAGATGTGTGTCTCGTAGGCCGCGCAGTGATGAAAAAGAATGCGGTGTTGGAAAAGAGAAAGCAGAGGAAGAAGACGAGTAGTGGAGAATAGTATGGCAAAGGCGCCAATACCAAGTCTACAATATTTAATTTGTGGGTTATATATTGTAACAACACCGTAATATCAATCGGTAATGGCTCTAATAGCGTAGTGGTAGACTGGCTATCAATCCTATTTGACCTAGATAATAACCCCGCTGCATCATACCTTAAAGGGTGTGACCTAGGGTTAGCGTCTAGCTGCATCAATAATGATTGGTCGAATCAATCCTTGCTAATATCGAGCAACATCCCGGGGTTCCGGGTTCGATTCTGGGTTCAGGCAGATTTGATATTTCAAATTTCGACCCGGGGATGACGTAGTGTGCTGATGGTTAATTCCAGCCTCCGTTGTGTCGGGCAGTCGCGAACATCTTTTTGCCTCTTGGAGCTGACGGCTTCTTTGGTATGTTGTTCATCTACGAGTGTTGGATAATATATAGCTAATTAAAGGACTCTTCGTAGCCCTATAGGCCAGTGTTTCGAGTCAAAATGTCATTGCCATGTTTTGATATGGAACAGCCCTATTGAACCTGCTTGCTTGTTCCACGACGGTACATCCTATGCATCCCCAAACATGGTTTGCATTCCACAAAGGCCGATGCCCACAGGAAGGCACCGGAACACACTTGAGTTGGTCTGAACCCAGTATGAGGCTGTATCGCAGCCTTTGTCCCAATATCGCCTGTTTGCAAATGAATTTCTCCAATGTCAGGATCTTGTGTCGATAGGCCCATTCAGCTTCTGGCCTAATTCACTTGTCGTAGTTCTCAGGTTGGGAAATTGTTTGCTTGAGTAACAGTATTATCAATATAGGATGAACTGCCAGAATACTGCAAACAGCAGTAGTACGGAGTGTGGCCCCCCCCTTACGGCTTTTCGCCAACCAATTCAAAGAGTTTCACAGGACGTAGAGTCTCTTACTGCGATTAGGGAATACGGATTGGGCCATCGAGGCGACCCCTTGCACGCAGATAGTCCCATCGTCAATGGATACGGCATTACAGAGTCTCCCAGCCTCAAGCATCTCAATACTTTCCAAATTGAAGCGCCCCTTTACACCCGATCGCCCTATGGAGCGTTCCGAGTGTATTAAATAAAGATATGGACTCAGGACCTGACCAAGACTCACCCCTCTCGTGGTAGTATTCTAGCGTTAAAATTGCATTCACGGTCGCTAGCTTGGCTGGTTTGCCCTTATCTTCGCAGTCGGGTCTGCCCTTCTCCCGCCTATGAAAGCATGAAATTTGTAGACTATTTAAGTCTTTATTTTCGACTTTGGATGAGGACGGTAACTCGCTCCCCAGCTCCCTGAGCTTATCATTTCAAGAGCAGCGGGCAAGTCAAACTGTCAGTATAGCGCTCCCAATCATCGACTCACAAGTAGACCACTCCTTAAATATAACGATCTCAATCACTAGATCAGAGGTGATCCAGACTAACAGCACATCTGTTCCAATCTTCAAACCACAGCTGGTCACAAGTAATAGGACTACGATCCGAGTGACTCTCATCTCCGTCGATTTGGCCCCTGTATCTCCAAAATCTGCAATAGTATGACTAAATAAAGATCGTAGTTCAATCTCGCCGCAACTCAAATGCAGATGGGCTTCTAAAAGTGATATAAACATACCGCAGTATAAAGATCGAATCTCACGGTATGATAAGAACACCTTACATGGGAATGTTTTTTTTCTGCATGGACGACCAATGCCAAAGCCGTGTGCGACGCACAGTTAAACAAAAAGATTCCACTTGCAGGGCTTTCTAAATTCACTTCCTTACAATATCTTACAGCTTTTAAACGTACTCACTAACGTATCGCGCAATGGTTCCCAATCTTCTAGTAAACTAGCACGTCTCAACATTCAATTTGCCATACTCCTTTCGCCGCACTGTCATATCTGCCTCAAGGAAACCGAGGATCACCTTGAAGTTTCGACTTGCGTCTATACTGCGGCCACAATCGATAGAAGTCTTGCAAGGATATTTGACGTCCCCGATGGTACCAATATCCAACGAAACCGTAGATGGGATTTTTGTAGTCGAGGAAAATCCAGAACCCGAAGAGATAAGTTGCCGGGACAAAGCATGTGAAACCAAATACTAGTAGCCCTTGACCGCAGTCGCTGCCGAGTTCTCCTGAAGGGCCTGAATTATAGAGTACGTGATCGTATTCACAGTCTGAATTCCAAGCAGCGCGAGCGTCCATTATCAGGGATGCCGTATATAGGACTGTGTAGACAGTCCAACGGATTATGTATACTCGGGTCACAAAACTGCGGATAAATCGATTGATAGCAAGGATGCCGAGTGGAATGCTGAAAATAGACAAAGCTCCATAGTATGGTACGTTGACATAAATCAGGACCGCGCTCGTATAGTATATACAGAGTAGCGACACCTGCCAAATCCATCGTTTAGATTGAAGGAACTGTAAGAGCTGTAGCTTGCGACATCTTTGGCTGATATGTGACCAGGGTCTCTGAAGTCGCGGCCCTAGCCAATCCCTGATCTCGAAGCGGTACCAGACTAGGAATAGATAAATCAAGGGTAGGTACCCAGTCATTCCAACTTTCGCGAAGGCGGCCACAAGCTCATCCATGGCTAGTGAGGTCGCAAAGACGATTGAGAAGCCAGTCCAAATCCACTGATTCTTCCCGTACACGGAGGCATGAATGAGCTTGTAAAGAGCAACAAGACCGTACGAAATGCCGAAGACGTATAGGTATGGTATAACGGGAGCAAATTGGTCCATAGCCACGATGCCTCCCAATCCCAAAAGTGCCAGTATTGGCCGTGCGTAGTACCTATTCTGATAAAGATATATGACAGAGCGTCGAAAAATGGGTCCCGCCACGAGAGGTAGCAAGATAGTCGCAAGGGTAATTGGGGCCGCAATTATCCAGTACATTTTAAAGCTCCAAAGGTAGCTACCTGAAGAGGATATTGCGGCAACGATGGCGTCCGTTTCAGCTGACGAAAAGCCTGCGGGGCTACTCATGTTGGCTTCAGAGTTTGCTGAGTTGCTACTCGTCATTGCGTCTAGGATTACTGGGCCCCAGATTGGCTCGCTGATGTGCATGCTAAAGAGCGACTAAGAGAAAGTTCAGTGATTACAAAGAGTTTTTGTCTTAGTAGTTGTACTCACCGAGATGAATGCGAATGGAATGTATACGGCAGCAAGAAGTCCTAACAGCTTTGTCCGAAAGCCGTTACGAAGGTCCAATTGCTCTTTGATCTACATTAGGTCAATAATTGAGATGACACGTTCGAATATGGAAATATCGCACCATATCCCGTAGGAACAATATCTCTCTTTTCAGGTCTTTCACGTCATTTTGTAGGATTTCGATGGCTCCTCGAGCCTTTTGAGGCCATTCTTTCAGGGCCATATCAATCTCTAGACGGTTAGAAGCCGATGATGAATAGATCTCATCCAGCAGCAACAAGGCTTTTGTCAGTCCAGATGAGGACAAGTAACAGCAGTCATCGAGATGGAGCAGAAAATGGAGTTTACCATTAGAAGGTTTGTGCCTTCCTTTATATCTCTGTCGATAAACGTTGGTCATTCAGCAGACTACCAAGCTCAGGGAGTATGAAACTTACAAGCTTGTCTACCTGCTCGTAAGCACTTTCTAAGAAGATGGCCGTGTCCTTCATTATTTGTCTATACAACGCATAGATAGACAAGTGGATTTCTGTGGTAGCGTTTGACGATGCCAGAGAGGGAAGAGAACGTCTGTATACACGGTCTTTCTCGTATTCAACAAGCGACCCATTCGATAAGTCCCACGAGCTCAGGACTATGAGTACATTCGGAGGCCCTTGTTCATCAATACCTTTGATGAAAAGCTGAGCCTTTGTGGAACTGGGGGGTTTCGTGTGAGGCTCCCATATATATGTAGAGGTTGTTCCTCCATATTGAGGCTTGGAGCCCAGCCATTCAAATTCCATGTACATAGTTCCTAGGGTTTTGAAAACAAATGGCTCATTTGGCAAAGCTTTGCGGACAATGTCAGTCAAAACAACGAATGTGATTACGGAGGAATCTGTCTGTACTGACACTTTGGGCGTTGGTAGGGAAAAGGCCGAATATCTTTTCTCCCCGAGATTATGCTAAGGCGCCTAAACACATCTTGCGGAAGTTGCCATTCCTGGTCAATGACATGCAAAAGGGCCGATCTCGGTGCTTGATACTTCCTTTTAAGATGCGACTTGGGAGCAAATATCTTTGTCCTGAGTGGAAAGAACCTCGACTGGACGACATCAGAAGAGTCAAAACACAGGACGCTGGTTGCTATGTTATTCCATGTATCATACGTTTCAAGTAAAGTGAAGGTTCTCTCACCAAAACCTCACAGATTCGCGATTGCCCATTCTGAGTGCAGGCCTGAGTGTCTCTAAACGACTAGAAAATGTTTGCGCTTCCGGCCCTTCTGTCCCACTCGTAGTTGGAGTAATCAGGCTGAGGGGCCAAAAAAGGCGAGGTGACTCGAACAAGCTGTAGCTGAGCATCGATTCGAAGAGCCTATCAGAAGAGCGATTTTTGCATTGTGAATAATTACGGAGGAAAGCTCGTATCTCTGAGCTGTTGCGCGCACGACACCGGAGCCGCCGCTCGAGTTCATCGTCGGGTTTGGTCCTGTAGAGACCATCGAGGCTGGAAGGTGACTGGCGATCTCGAGAGTGGTGAGTAGATAGGGCCTGAGAAGAAGGCAAGACCCGGCCTTGTGAGTTGTGATCTTGCTGGTGAGACATTTGGGTCAATGATGAGTTGGAGAACAGGATGGGATACAGCAGGAGGATGCAGGGGACTATCTTTAAATAAGAGACAGTAGGAGTATAGACCCTCATAAGCTGCAACAAAACGCTATTTTCGAAAATGGCAGACGCAGAAGACCACCGTAAATCTTCGTTGGATTCGCAAACCATCGACCAATTGCTGTGTACATCATTTTCGAAATCCCATCAGGCTGGCGGCTAAGTCAGAGTTTCCATTTATGAATTGTCTGATGAACACAACATGGCTGGATGAAGCGACGACACATGTATGCTGCGAGGAGTATACTGTGCCTGGCGGCTACACATACATCATAAAGCGTTTCAGCTAGAAGGACCTATGCATTCCAGGATGTCTGAAAGCGACGGTGATATCTTGATTTCATTGATCTGGGGGTCTGGACTGGACATAATCCCAAATGTTTCTCCTGGACCTAGGCGCTCATCATGCACGACTACCACAGAGGCAGGAGACAGAACGGATGTCCTCGTTCCGGCCGTGTTGGAAATTGCAAGAAGGATTCAAATTTAGATATTTCAGCAGATGCTGGTCATGCTAGGTAGTTATGCGGCGTCTCGCGAGATGACATGTACGATCGGAACCGCCCTTTTTGAAGGCTTGATCCGCACCCTACGGTCTGATCGTAAAGTCGCACTGATCCTAAGGAGGACTAAATATGGAGTTGGAGTATTCAAAGCATGGACGTGGAGTCGAAGGACAGCATTCAAGGTAGGCCTCGTTTGCCCCCTAATCTCGAAATTTCTAGAAAGAATATTAGCGCTGCGGGTCATTGCATCTACTCTGATACCGAAAAACTCGAATCAAGGCTTCTTGCATGTCCAATATGCAGCTTCTCTGAGCACAATGCAGCGTGCCGCTTTCAAACCTCTGTCGGAGTGATAGCTGGAAAGTCGATGGCCGGCACTACATGTTCTCTCCAGCGCTTATCATACTGACAGCGTGAAGTACCACCTACACACCACAATGTAAGCATTATCACAGAAAAAGGGGATCGTTTCAGTCCGATCACTCAAAGCCGATCAGCTGTCTAAGTAGAGGCTCTGCCTTTAGCTTCAGCCAACATCGCTTACGAGAATAAGGATCGTGCAGTCTCGCTACCTAAGAATGTTATTATTCTGACCGAGGAGTAAGCAAAGTATGCGAATCACAGTGATTGGAGCGATATTGAGTGTCGATTCAACGTCAAATTATCGTTTTAGGACGTAGATCTCGAGATTTGCCGGAAACCTCCGAATTATGCTTTCATGAACCATAGATAATGATTAAATAGAGTACACTGTAGTGAGATAACTTCATCAAGGCGAATCATAGGCCTTCTGGGTCTTCTCGAATCCGATGGAGGAGACACGAGAGTATTCGCTCGCCTGGTCTGAACCCGATCGCATCGATCCGGACTCCGACTGGTCGATGTACAGCTTGGTGTATTTATCAAGTATTCTCTCCAATCCGGATTGAATCTTCGTAGTCTGAAATGCCTTAACAATGTTGAATTTGCCAATCAAATCCTTGATCTCCCGATGGACCTGACTGGCGAATTGACGATAGGCCATAGCAGCCTTTTCGACATCCTTTTTGAGTGGTTAGCCGAGACACTGGTGCGTACAATCTTTGAAAGCCCGTATGAGGATGAGGATGACGTCGCAGGAGAGCATCAGCAATAGCTCTGCCGTAGCTGGAACGATGAGAGGTATGTTCACAGCACCCGCCGCCAGGAAGACCGGCATTCCCCAAAGAAGGAGGGTCCCAAACAGGCCGACAGTCGCTATGCACTCAGCGAAAAAGACGCTGAGACTGCTGCCCATATCATCCCAAATCATGTTCTTGACTATTTGTTGAACCGTACCTGCAGTAACGGATGGCACACCGAAGGCGTTGACGATGGCTTTGCAAACAACCACGGCGACAGTCACCCGATTTGTTGTGCTACCAAGCGGGAGAATAGACACGCTAGTTGCGCTTTTGAGGATTCGCTTGTAAATTTGCATTGTCTTCATCACAGCTAAATCGACTTTAAGATCGGTTCGCGCAACCTGGGCAGCAACGTACAACATGCGAACCTTCTCATGGTCGAAGCAGCGCGCAGTTTCTTCGGCGAGCATTCTGATAGAATCTTTGTCCTCTACGTTGAAACGGTCAATAACCCTTTCACATTTCGTACTAGTGATGACGGCACGAACGTACCTTTCGAGACAGCAACGACAGCGTCGCATCTTCCATCTTTGATGTCTGAAAGCTCCTCTTCTATTAGGATCGTACGTTTGCGAAGCTCCTCGTCGGCGTGCGCTTCCAATTCGGTCATGTCGGTAAACTTCTTTCCGGCTTTGCCAAATTGTAGGTCCCAGAATTCGTCCTTCTTTGTCTGAACTACCACAATAGGCATTTCCGAGTTTCGTGAAACGATGGTATAGAAGTCGACAGCGGCTTTCTGTTGAATGCGCGGGCTGTTCATCTCTATACAAAACCTGAAAGTACATCAGTCATCTTCGCTTGAGGAACCATAAGGGCAGATTCGCTGGCAAACCATATAATATGCAATCGATCTTTCATCTCAGTTGCATTGGACATCTCATTGATAAATTCTTTGACTTGCTGAAACTCCTTTTCCCCTCCACTCTCAAACCCACCAGAGTCGTGGAGAATCAAGTCAGGACGGTCTTTGCAGACAATCGGGATTTTGATATCGTGAATTCCGCGAGCGCGTTCTGAAGCTTTGGTCTGTGCCATATCGCTTTCAGTGATAAGAAGCAAAGATTTCATAAGATGAAGATCTTACGAGTTCTGCCCCAAAAACTTCATTGATCAATGTCGATTTGCCCACGCCGGTATTCCCACAGACAAGAATCCGGATGGCTCCAGGCTCTTCGATATTGACGGTTTCTCTCTCACCCCAAAAAGGGTCCTTAGTGATGACCGTGCTTCGCAAATCCTCAATGTCGTTGCGAAATGAAAGGGCCTTGGAATCGAGGAATACATTGCTGTATTCATCAAATATCAGATATACTGATGGGTGTATAATGGTACCTTGCGCCGCTTTATTACATGAGAATTAGCTTATATATGGTTGTAGTACCAATGGATGGAGTTTCGAACCATATCCACAATAGCCTTTCAGCGTGCTGTCTCCGTTGAATGCTGCCCTTGATTCTTTCCGCATCCAAAGGCGTTTCGACAGATTGAGATGAATCGCATATCTCGTCTCATACCTTGGAAGCGCATGGATCCGGCGAATGTCTTGCAAGTCAACCTTCAGATCGTTCTTGATCGTAAAAGTCGATGTACTGACTCCCTTGCCTTCAGACTCGTATGATGGGAAGACCAGTTTCAAGGGATCATCAATCTTGCCTCGACTACCAAACGACCCATCAAACTCCAATGTGAGACCTTTGCCACTGCTTTCAATCAACATCCACTGTAACGGGTAAAGAGACAGGCCATCTTTTGCAGCCGAACCTCCAATGTCAATATGCGCTCCAACAAACCATGCCTGAACAATACTCCGTCTGGCGAGCGGCAAGCGTTTATAGTCTGGAAAGTAGTATTCTGGCTTAAAGACTCTATGGTCTTCATGTAGGGCTAGCGCATAACGCAAATGCTATATAGAGTCGTTAAGTGATATGTCGAACAGAGATCCGTCGTTTAAGGCTTTCACAGTATCTAGAGCGCCAACGAATTGGATCTTCGGAGCCTTTCGGGTATAACCTGATCTTCAAGAAGTTCAGCCGATGACCATGCCTGTATGGAAGATACCTTTACAGTAGTTCATGTATCTGTCGACAACTTTAGTCATCTATTCTTCACATCATGAATTCGCCAACGACTTACCCGACCAACCTCTTCAGGTTTATGATTACCTCTAAAAGACTGATACACTTCTAATGCGTGCTTGAATTGCTTATCAAATTCTGGAGAGTCCGCTGATGACAAAGCCCTAATGTGATGCAATAAGCTGGCAACGGCTCGCACGACATCTGGAGATTGTCAGGAAATTTTTTCGGTGCGTGAGGCCAACTCCAATATGGACTTACAGGCTCCCCGGCTAAAGCCAAAAAGCCAGATCTCATTGTGGGGGTGTTCTGGAATCCTGCAACAGTCCTAGATTGCTGTTGTCAGTGAAAGTACTTTTCGCAAGACCAAACATACCCTGTAGATCTCGCGAATCTGATCTGAGAAGCCACTGCCAAATGCACCAGTCTCCAACCTCTTTAGCCAGGCAATGTCTTTCTCCGAGCCGATTCCGTTGTAATATTTCTTCCGCTGAAAAGCAGTCTGGTCAGATGATGTTCTGGTCGCCGCGATCCTATCTTGTCCAAATGCGACCGCACCTGATTGAATTTGAACCCAGTACTCTCATCCACACATTCCCCGACTTTGATGCTGGCGCAGATGCGGTATACGTTGCTAATGTTGTGTTGGAAATCAGCCTCAGCCCTATATGCTTGGCATGTAGCATAAATATGACACGTCTCCCATAGAACCAAATCAAGTCGTTCACCGAATTCTAACATGTTATCATGCCGATTGCCTACAAAACGCGCAGTCAGCGCCTTCACGGTGTATGTTCGATTCGGAGAACGTGGCAAACCGTAGGCACCATCTGGTGTGCACCAAGTCCCGTCAACGCAAGCGATCCATCGGGTGGGCAAGGAGGCAGATGTCATGATCTAGAAGCATGAGGCTTGCAGTTGATGTGCTCAGTGATGCCTGAGCGAAAGAAATTCTTTCGTCGTGAGAGTTAAAGGACAACGGAACGCAAGGTCCACACATTTCCTGTGGAGTCAAAAGATTCGACAAGGCTGTGACGAAAAGGCAGCCCCGCATCTGGTGCATAATGAAAGAATCTTACGAGGCTGCATTTCTTCATCCTCAGCCGTGTCGATTGCGGCTGAAGCAAAGCCACGCAGGAAATAGATCAGGGCGATTCAAAAGCCTTGACATCTCTTAGCGTGAGTCATCGTCCTGTGCTCATGTCTAGCTCGTTCAATAAGCCGGCATAGGCCTCGGATTCCTGATAAGTTGTCTTTCGGCTGAAATGCACTGAGCGAGAGTCCATCCCAGTGAGAAAGCACAGCCTTAGCCGTCACTACTACTTTAGGGAGTGGCTTAGGGCACTGCGGCCCGATCTGGGCGTTCTAGGGCCCCGGGCACCCCCAAGGCCCCAAATGTCAATAATCATGGTCTTTTCTAATTTCTGGCCCCAGTCTGTGCGGGTGCAGGTCTTATCTGTCCACTCCATATCCCATGGGCTCCTAGGTGCTCATTTCAGGGGTACGTCCAGGGGCAAGTCCGGGGCTTAAAGCCGGCCTTGCAACCCGGACTCGCCCTGATTGGCAGCCCTAATGCCCTACTCATAGGGACTGATTTTAGGGACAGAACATCGAGCAACCAAGGCACCAGCCCGTGGGATAGGGACATCTTCAAAATCGTCTCTAGATCTTTGCAGACGTAAATGTGAAGGTGAAAGAAGATTAGATGTGAAGGAGAAGTGCTCCTAATTATGTTTTGAGATAATGCTTGCTCCGTGCCCCGCAGCCACACGGCGATAGCAGTAGAATACTTTTCAGTGCTGGCCATGACGGATCTCGAACGAGAATTTTGAGAGACCAGAATTAGAATGGAAGCTTACAATGATTCTCAAAAGCCTCGTTAGAGAGCTTTGGCCAACAACGTGGATCCGGCGACCGAGTGACAGAAATGTGGAAAGAAGATGGACTGGGAATAAGTGGAAATTTTCAACCACGCCGAAGCATTTCTACGTTGACTTTGGTCATTTTGATGCATTGCTGACGCCAACAATTGCTTGATTGCAGCTCCAAAGAAGAACGCGGCAGAGGATATCTACCCAGAGACCGATAAAACCCCGAACTCCGATGCCCAAATATGTCCTGAAACATTGCAAACGCAGCTCGCCATGTTCTCGCTAGGCCTTAGCAATTTCGCGAGGCTTGTGAAGAGAGCCAGGCTTTTGGACGCTGCGAATCGAATTGAGTGTCCGAAGAAGCTGGGCTCAATCAGCCATCAAAATAATTCAACCTTCCCTGTCTTCTCTTCAGACTCTTCCGGCTGGGTTGAGGCTTCCCGGCGAGATTTGGACGAAGACGTGGCTAACGCAGCTCCAAAGGCTGCAGGGTCATGAGGTCGTTTTCTCTGTCATCGATGTCCTTTGTCACGGCGCCAAGTAATACCTTCTCGAGCAATTGAAGAAACGATCCACTGTCCTGCGCATTAGCGCTGTTAAAGGGTGTCGTGTCGACTATCTGCACAGTCATGAGTCAGCATACCCGAGTATTGCTCGCAAGCTTTGGTTATCATAGTACTCACATCTCGGATTGGAGGTTTCGTATTGTGTTTCAGGTCATCATCGAGGCGTCTGAGGAATTCGGAGGCGTTAGGTTCCTCACCTACTTGGACGAAATGAATGCCAATCTGAGAACCTTTCGCTCCGAGGCGGTCTAGCTCTCGGGCAACCTCGGTGATGTACGATTCAACTTCGGGCTCATCATCTGCACTGCCGTCTGTGATTACAATCAAATTCAGCTTCTTCGGCTCCTAAGGTCTTGTGAGGTGTGCGTTTGCTTTTCTGTCATGCACGCGTCGCCGAGTTTCCGCATTATAGACTTCCGACTGCTGTCTGAATTCTGTGTAGGCTATTAAGCGAGGGTGGATTATTTCCTCCAGTTGCTCTTGAAAGAAAGTGCCGCCGCCAAACTCATCCAACTCTGCAGAATCGAGTTTGTCGACGAGATCATCGAAGTCGGTGATATTGTCCGCTACATCGTCAGCTTTCAGAAATCCGAGATCAACACCGTTGAGGTCTTTTTGTGTTGCTATCTTGCCGACATGCTTCAATGCCTGCTTGGCTGCTTCCCAGCGTTTGGTGCCATGTAGATCTTTGGTATTCACAGACTCATCCATTGAGCCGGTATCATCAAGAATGAATACGGTATCAAACATGCTCAACCTGTTGAAAACTCTGTTGTTGTCATTTTGTGACGTACGAGAAGGGCCGAACGTTCGCCGCCTAGGTGCTTGTGAATCCAGCTGCATGTCGGAAAACGCTGAACTTGCCCCTTCAACAGCTTCCGAGCTCTCTGTTGATCGAAGAGGACGGATCTTGTCCCGATGCTGTCCATTGTGGCGTGAGAAGTCTGGTCTTGCTTGGGTATGTCCCCCGATCTCATTGAAGTGCCCACTGACAGCACCGTCGTTCACATTTCCCCCACCCGTATCATTGGTTAGGTGTGACGCGCGGGCTTGAGTCCTACCATTTGGGTTGAAGTTGATGTAGGTAATATTATGAACAGGTACCCCTCGATATCCCCGGTCGTGTTCCACGTCATACGATTGGTGGCTTGCATCTGGGGGTTTTTGATACCGGCGCGAGGTTCCTACCGAATTTCCTTCTTCTGCGGTCATAGCAGAGTCTTTATCCTTCTTTATCATTCTCACAATTTGATTTTAAGTTTTCGTACTGTGCATCGTGCTTTTCGTGGAACTTGACCATCTGCCGATGATCTCTACCTTGTATCTGGAACACCATGGTATTACTCCCGAACCGGTTCATAGCTGACTTATATGTAGTAATCTGTGACAATCATCCTTCATTAGAGATGATCACTCGTGGAATTCACCGCCACGTTAGAAAGAAGCGATGTATGAAATAGCTCTTACCAGTTTAGAACCAGCCACTGGCCTCTCTTCACAGCCAATCGCTATTTGGATATCCCGTTGAGTCACGACCCGATGGAATCGGTTAATGATGTTCGTGAGATTGACAGGCTGCTTTGTGCTCAAAATATTCATATAGCTATCGTTCATCGCAGTGAAATCATTAAGCTGCCGGATGACTTTAATAAAAGGGCCGAAGAGGTCTGCATAACCGCTGCCGTTGAAGGGTGTTCCCAAAAATGTAACGCCTTTTACCAAACGTTTTTGGCCTTTTAAGAAGAGATCCTTGTGATGCCGTTTCGCGGGATTATCCTCGTCCTCAAACAATGTCATTGCCAGGGCCTGCAAATTGAATGTAAGTTTACTTTCAGAGTGTCGACGAAGGATCTTGAAGTACCTGGCTCACGACCAATCCACCGAGAGAATGACAGACAAAATGTATTTCTCGAGGCATCACCTAAGCCTGTCAGCTAGCCTCAAGACATTAAAGGCTGCACTTACTGAACCACTTTGGCCGCATAGGCGGTTGAGGAGGTCCTCAGCCGCGTTCTCAATCGTTCCGTCTCTTGCCGCCTTACTCGCTATGTTGGCACTGTAGCCTATGGTATATATGCAGGCTTGGATCCCTTCCTCTCGCAAACGGGATGGCAGTAAGTCCTGTGGCCAGGTCTTGATTGTGCCGAGATCCTCTCGCCGTTATTTCAGATGACCATGTATTAAAAGCGTGTCCGCCGAGGCCATGAATGAAGTAAATACTGTGAGCCAAAGGATCAGTCAGTCTGCATGTAGATTCAGTCTGTAGCCAAATTGACGTACTGCACTGGAGCTTCATGCTCTCCCGCAAGAGCAGTGAGACCCAGGAAATCGTCAGTCACGGACAGTGTCGACGTCCTATTCCCATAGAAAGCCAACCCATCGAATGATTCCTTTATCTTTTCGCAGCTTCGGCCATGCTTCTTGCTCTGAAACGTCACGGTGGTAGAGCAGCTTCCATTCCTGCTATCTTTAATGATAGGACCGATCACACAGGAACTAATGTCTGGCGAGGTTTGGAAGAAATTACGTATGTCCTCCTTTGATACGTCTGGCGGTAGACCGCGAACCGTCATTGACAGATGCTTCATTAGTTGACTTCAGGTAACCCGGTTGCCGGAAGAGTCTGGCTTTCGATCGCAAAGTTTCAAAGCCGAATAATAATGCTGGCCAGCGCAAGACCCATGTAGCAACGTGCAGGTGACCAGGCAGCTGTAGCTTTCGAGAAATAAAGGATGGATCTGCTGCGACAGAAGCATGGGGTGTCGACTCACCACCGGAGCCCAGCCATCGAAGGTACTAGTAGCTACTAATAGAGAAAGAGGAGGTAGGGGGTATGAGCTTGGTGTGGAGGGCGACATTTACATCCTATTGGCTCTTCTTTCGACGCTACGGTTGTTAGCGGCCAAGCCTTCATGTACTATACAGCCTTGGGTCTAGAAACCAAGCCACAACTTCTTCGGACAATCTCATACTTCAATCTCTAGGAAAGGCTGATGAAAGGTGAAGGTGATGAACAATTAACGAGGTGCTGCAAAAATATTTGATCCTCAAAGTTTCTGATAATTTTCAAGCTGTTTATCAAGGGAATGTCCGCTGTTTTCTCGGAAGAAGACGAAAATACTTGACCAGAATTTGCTGTCTGTCTCACGAGCAGGCCTTGCTCCCTTCGCGTCTGCAAAGCCGCCTTCGATGACCTGGTAAGCATCATTGAAGATAAAGTCGAGGCTGTGTAGCAGGCTCGTAAGACTGTCTAGAGTCCTCGGAAAGTTAGATAAGTGGCTTAAATCCTTGATTGTTCTGGCTAGCTCGCGCGATGAAGACTTGAGCGCAGAGCATTCGGAAAGTATAGCTGTAAGATCTTCTTTAGCTTCTGATCCGGAGTCTAAGAATTTATAAAGCACACCGACTAGATCTTGAGCCGTCTCGGAGATTGCACTGAGCCCTTTCGATGCGTTTTTATTGCTGAAGTATCCATGAAGCGCAGCGCTATCGATACGTCCGTAAAGACCTCCACCGAAACTGATGCGCTTGAAAGCAGCAAGTTGACCTTCTTGACTAGGTTTTACAGTTGTCATTCTCTCCCTAGTTGAGACTTGCCTCTGAGCTCGATTCTCAGAGGCCAATGTTCTTGGCCTCTTGACATCCTGAAGGTCGCGCATGCCATCTGTAAGATGGAGGTCTCTTTTGCGCTTTTCGCGGCAACTCTTGAACCACAAACCACAATTAGAGCTGTATTTTATAAGCTTCCCACACTACAATTAGGCACAGGACATTTATAGCCCTTTTCGGACTGTCTTTCCAAGATGATGGCCATGTTGACAGACATTCCAGGGAGTAAGAGCGAGTCCCCCGCGATGTCAAGTACATTTGTTGAGGTTTTGGCATTTAGGATCTCAAAATGCCCTGCCGAAACTTCCGTCTTCCCAGGGCCTTCCTTGAAGCGGGACACGATCTCTGCGCTCAGTGCTTCGATACTGAATTCTGAGGGAAACGGAA
>JAABUP010005099.1_pt1 | contig 20517 bp, 17 predicted proteins | sample 5559201 | NCBI WGS metagenome assembly JAABUP01 (sample SAMN10711887, study PRJNA513373) | rock metagenome | isolation source: Antarctica rocks | place: Antarctica
ACCACACTGATAATAGGTAGCATTTTGGACTTTTTTAGTTCACGCCAAACAGTTGCGGCATTTTAGGCCAGTACACAATCATCTACCAGGTAAGATTTCTGTTAGGTGTCGAAATAGCGAATGAATATATTGACTGGATGTTAAATGAACATTTGGCCAATATGATGGCGACCGGTCCATTCAACGATTGCAAAGTGTTACGCGGGATTGACCAAAACCAAATTGACAAGGAAACATTGATGTTCCAATTTATTGCGAGTGTATCGAACGTTATCACACTTACAGAAACGTCCACAGCAAGCAATTACAGGAAAAGTGCCCGGAGAGGTTTGTAATTAATATGGCGATCACAAGGATTATTATGGAAGTATTGAATTGACAAAGTAGCATATGCACTGTCTTTATTTCTTTGCAAGATGTCTATAAGAGGTCTTTACCGAACGGAAAAATGTTAACAAATAAATTCAGGCAAAAAATCTTCTTTTAAATAAGTGAAGAACCTAGTTCAAAAAGCTGGTATCATAAAGTAAAAGTCAGAAAAGTTTCTGGCCTGACTTATTGAACCCTGTTTTAATGAAGTTTTTGTAAGAAAAGCAGGAGGGAAGATATAGTTCGAAAAGTTATGACTTTCTGAACCTAAATTCTATGTTAATAAAACAGTTGGTTCGAACTCAATCTGCTGCGATGGGCGTTGCTGACGAATGTAAAGGACTTCAAACAAGTTTAATTATTTCAAGTAAAGGCTATCACTCCATAATATTGTTGATCCCCGGATAATTATATTATAACTTACATTAACAAAAAAACTATTATTGCAAGATGATGAACCCTAATGTCAACAACCTCTACCAATTTGACGAAACACGTGAAAAGAAAATGTGGAATGATTGTATATTCGTGTTTGATTCATCAGCGTTACTCGATTTCTACTCCGTACCCAAAGTTGCACGAGACACCATATACTCTAATATTTTAAGTCCACATAACAAACGTTTTTGGATTCCAAGCCATGTGGAATTTGAGTTTCTTAAAAACCGAGAAAAAGTAATCGTTAAGCCTGTGAAGGAGCTATACGAACCGCTTAGAGAGAATAATCTCAAAAAGATTGGAGAGGGAATAAAGCAGATTGAAAGTCAAATTATTGATCTGCAGAATAAAATTAAAGACCAGAATACCCACCCGCATTTCGATGGAACCGATGTTGAGTTGTTTAGATTGAAGGTTACCGAATTCAAAGGAACAATTGAAGACATGACCAAAGCAGTAAACACAAAGATTGACGTGGCAATTAAAGAAATTAGGGAGTTGCCAACTGATGATGACGTGTTGGCTGCTTTTCAAAAATGGTTGGATGTTGGTCGTAACTACAGCTTCGCGGAAATTTATAAAATTACGGAGGAAGGAAGGCACCGTTTCCAATTTAAAATACCTCCTGGTTACAAGGATTTAGAAGATACTGAGAAAATCGGAACTCAGATATTTGGAGATCTTATTATCTGGAAACAACTTATAGAGTATAGTAAACAGATAGAAAAGCCAATCATATTCATTTGTGATGATTTAAAGGAAGATTGGTGCTACTTAGAAAAGCGAAGCGGTGGGGAGAAACGAATTGCGATGCCCCGCGAAGAACTTATTAAAGAAATGTTTGATACTACCGGTTTTCCTTTTTGGATGTATAATTTTCCGCAGTTCCTACATCTGGCAAATAAATATTGGGGTACGGCCATCAATGAATTAGATATAAAAAATGTTGCTGAGGCCATAGCTACTCGAAATAAACCTAAAATTGAGTTAGATCTTGTCTATCGTAGTAGCGGGCGTTCACCCGAGGGATATAGTGATAAAAATCCTGTTAACATCGAGGATGGTCGTGCTGTTATAAATATTGGAGCAGGAGTGAAACCAATTATCCATTGGTTTGTAGATTGGCGATTGAAATTAAAAGTTTATAATAATTCAGGCTTTCCTGCTTCTAATATAAAATTAGAGAGCGTAGGTCAATCTCATTTCAGTTTTCTCGAAGAACTGCGCCCAATCAATAATATCAAACCATTTGAATCTATTGGTCTTGAAGCCACTTTTGATCAACAGTTTGAGTCTGTTCACACAGAGGCTGATGAGTTATTGAAGTACAAAATACCACAGGCATTAGATGGTTTAATATTAAAAGTAAGTTATTTTAATGAGAATAGAAACGAATTTACCTCTTACATGAAAATTAAAGGAGGCGTGGTGATCAATATTTGATTATTCATATTATTCTATTGTCACCTATTTACGCTAAATAAGTTGTAGGGAGGCTACTCGAAATACATTTGGAGATGTTACAAAAATTTATGGAGGATTATAAAATTTACAGACCACACAGGTAGCTTAGGTGGATATTCCCAAAAATGCTTACTGATAAAATTCTATAATTGAACAAGCCATTTAAGTAAAGCTTAGTCAGATGTGTTTAAGGTAAGCTCCCATTTTTTAATGTAGCGTCAACGTCAGTCTGATAAATTAAAAGTTAACATTAAAAATGAAGTGGTAAATCATCTTTGTTTTAATAGTTGACATGTGCTTGGATGAAAAATAATCCAGATCAGCATGTGGCACCGGAATCTTTAACCATGATCCATCTACATAATCGGTATTTTTTTGTTCAACTAATTGTTGATAATCATCAGTAATGTCTTTGTTTTTTAAATGGTTAATCATGAAAACAAAGCCATCAGACTCAAAGTCTGTAAGGTAATTAATAACCTGCGTTATCGCACCTGATTTGTCATTGTTCCACCAGCCTTTAAACTCAATTACTTTTGTTTTCAATTGTTCATGATAGATTTTGAGATCCATTTTTCCAGGGCCATTCTCCTCCTCTGCCGTAACAATTGCTCCTTTATATCTTGCGGACAAAAAATCTTTGAACCAGTACCGCACACCTGATTCTTTATCTTTTCCGTTTTGCCTGATGGACATAAGGCAGCTTTGATTCGTGTCTCCACTTTGGAGCAGTTTCATGCCATCCAGAATATTCAAGATGAAGGTTTCTGTAGAATAATCATTATTTAGGCAGTTAGTTAGTTCCTTAATATAATCTCTTTCCTGTTTGAGCCATTTCTTCAACATTTTCAGATAACCGTGCTCGGTGTCTCGGCCATTAAGTGTTAATGATTCCAGCTCTAACTGGCGCCTAGCATTCAACAGTTCAATATTAGTTTCGCTTTTGTTTGTAAGGAGTCCTTTCTTGAAGGCTTCCAAGGCGTTTACCTTTGTAATAATACCGACAGTAGTATCTTTCAAAAATTTGATCAGCTCCTTCTTAGTTACAAGCTTTACTGCACTCTGTCCTGTATAGAGATTGGTTTCGCCAGGTCCTCGAAGGATTGGCAACTTTTGCTGGTAATGATGTTTAAGGTGACTAAGGTAGCTGACATTAAAAGGAAACAACTTCAGCCACTGCTTATAAATACCTATCAGCTGATTTAGGTCAGGTGATCGCTTTTCGCTTCCGGTGCTCAACAGAGAATCAACAAATTCAATAAGTTGGTCAGCTTGGGCATCTGACAGTTCTTCCATATTAGGAATATTACTCTCTAGGCAGCTTAAATATTGGTTTTGACCGAGTGGTGAGCCATAACCAAAAGGTAGTTGCCCATAACTATCTTTACTATAAGTTATGTAATCTGTAATTTCTTTAAACCAGTTTTCGTGAGAACTACATTCTTTTATAGAATGGATGGTATAGACTATAGTATTGAGCACCTTTTCAGGCATATAAGCATAGTCCATCTTATCGAACCAAGGTTCTCCTACAAGCTTTTTATGTGGCTCACAACAACCGGGGAAAATATCCAGCTTTTCCCTTGACTGTTCTAAAATCTTGGCGTGCCATTGGCAGCAGTTTGGGAAGTTTGCTGGTTGCTCAAATCCTTTCAGGGGAAAGGTTTCATAAGCACGAATCATAAAATCTCCACTTTTCAGTTCAGCTACATGCCGTTTGCCTTCTAAGTATTCCTGATACGATTTAAAAAATCGCTCTGGATGTATGATCTCAATAGTTCTATTTGTTGAATAAGTCTTATCATTCATAACCGCTTAAATGTGAACTAAGTTAACCAGTTTCTTTGAACAAACGATAGGTAGAGGGGGGCAAAATAGTCCAACTGAAAGGTCTCGCTAAACCGGGTATGATTATGTTCTCAGCAATATTCTAAACTGAAATGATTAAATTAAAGTGGAAGAAATTGCAACTTCAAAATTATTCGTAGATTACTTTATTTTAAAAAAGTTTAATTAATAAAACGTGAGTTCGGTTTAAGCAGCTAAAAGCAATTGATTGTCCTGGTTATCAAAAACAATATTTAAAGAAGGTTTTTTAGGGAAGAAATGATAAGCACAAAGTGCGCCCATGATGTTCATTAAGAAGTTGTTGACGGAGCGATGTCGGGTATGCTGCAGTTTACAGATATTTTTCAATTCATCATTAACACATTCGATAATAGCTCTTTTGCGGAGCATGATCTTGTCGGCTTGTGGGATATTGAAGTCTTTCATGTTTTTGCGTGGTTTGGTGATCATCTGTATTCCATTTCCCCAAAGCAGATCGGCCAAAGCTTTTGATATGTATCCCTTATCGCCAAATAATTTGCCGAATATTTGTTCTGTCATGGAGGTCATCAGTTTGATATTTCGGTCATCCACATTGCCTTTGGTAAGGTAAAAAGAAAGTATTTCACCTTTGTCATTAATGATAAGGTGTAGTTTAAACCCAAAGAACCAGCCTATGGAGCATTGCCCTCTTTCAGCCACTGCTGCAAACACTTTATGGTTATGAATGCGCCGGTTATGGCACACCTTGATATGCGTGGAATCTATAAAGTTGATGCCCCTGGACTGCCCAAGGCAGTTCGTTTTCAGGAACAGCATCATCGGAACGGCCACCCGCCGTTGTAGTTCAACAAAACGGTTATAAGACACCAAACCGGGAAAGAAATTTTTGTAATAAAAGCAGATATGAGCTAAATAAAAGTGCTTGAGATTGGTGAAATGCCCGCTGTGAAAGGCGATCAAAATGGCAATGATCTCACTGTCTGCAAGTGATGCTTTTCTGTCCCTAACCTTGTAATTGCCTGCATCAAGCTGGTGTTTAGCGATTTCCGCTTCGAATTCTTTGCAGAAATCATCCACTTTAACAAAAATTTCTATAATTTTATCAGGAGTAAGCATAGATTGTTGTTCTTTAAATTTGACACTTAAATATAACAAAACATGCTTACTTATTGATATTCAATTGATTATATATTTAATATCTCCGCAAAATTTCCCTGTCCTTATCCCGAACTCACGTTAATAAAGGTTTATTTACAATGTGAAAACAAGCGGCTTTCATATCCTAATTTATATAGATGTTGAATCCTTTATTTGAAAAACTTTATACATTACCAATAGGGGAATTTTCCCTTTATCTTTTAAGGGTTAGCTTAAAAAAAGGAGAAGAAGAAATCATAGGTAGTGGGCACCTTTTTACCGACACAGACGGAAATTTAAAATTAAATGTGATAAACTCAGATCCGCCTACAAAGCAAGAAGAGGATCTTTTATCTCTTGAAGCTTTCATCAAACAGGACGATAATCCTTCAGGTGTTTTACGTTCCATTAAAGATTACAGCTATGAAATGTCGGCAACCGACGAATATCGTTACTTATACAGTTGTAAATATATCGATATCGGAGTAGTCTTTAAGAGGGCAATCTATACTTGTACCTTAAACTCTAATCTTTTTATCCGATCGCAGGAAAGTTGCCTTGATTTAATAACTATGACATCAATAGTTTTTAAAAACAAATATCAATTTGCTACTAATATTACAAAATATTACTTGCCTGCAATCCCACATCTTTTAGAACAATCGCATACTTTAATAAATGCATGGAAATTTGAAATTGATGATTTAGCTTTAACCTATCATCAAAATTTAAAAAATCTACAGTTGGATGTAGAATGTGAAAACCGGGGTATTGATCCGGACACATTAAAGAGGCTAGTTGATTCTATGAACTTTGTAATGGCAATTGAACACTTGTTTCATTTCCGTGTATCATGGTCTGACCAAGAAAATTTCGAGATTGAGATTAATAGTTTCGGAAAAATACCGCGATCGTCCTGCTTTACCCCACCATACCTAAAAACTGGTAGTTACGGAGATGAGTCATTGGAAAACGAAAAACTATTTCAAGCTTATTATAATTTTTTAAAGGCCTATCCTAACAACACCTTACCTAAATGGAATAAAAGGATTTTTGATTCTGGAACCGGCTATTATTATAGATATGGTTTAATTATTTCAATTGCAATCGAAGAATTATTAAAAAGTTTTTATCCGCAAGATGATGATGAAAACCTTTTAGAGGAGCTTAGCGATATCCAACAAAAACTCAATCTACTTACTGAAGAAATAATAGATACGTCATTAAAAACGAGATTAAAGAATTTTTCTAATGGTTTAAAAGGTTCCCATTATTTACCCAAGAAGATGCTTCAAAAGCTTGAGAATGAAAAAATCATAAGTGTTCGAAGTGTTAACAACTGGAATAAATTGAGAAATAAATCTGCTCATGGAAACGATGGAAATGATGATCTTAAACAAGAACATTATCTTGTTAATAGTTGCCTTTCTACCTATTATGAGCTTATCTTCAATACAATCAATTATTCAGGGTATTACATTAACTGTTCAAAAACAAATGCTTATATCCGCATGTATTACCCCCTTGATTAAAAATAACATTCTCTGATGACAAATAAAATTTTTCGGCCAGCTGCTTTGGTGAAACAGGGTGGACTTACACTATATACGACTTCATTAAAAGTTGGTGATCTTTTAATTCCAAATTTTTATAGCGTCGAAACATTAGATCCTGATAATACAAGCGATAAAGGTTATCAGAGACTTTTAAACAAAGCCAGAGCAAAAAAACTAGCAGATTATATCTTAGCGGGTCAAGATACACGAGATGCTTTTTTACCGACTAGCTTATTTATTGCAACGCATAAAAACATACCATTTAATTCTTCCAATAACACTATTGAAATAGATATTGATGAAATTGGCCCTTTTAGTGTGGTCGACGGCCAGCACAGAGTTGAAGGATTGAAGATGGCTGCTGAGAAAGATGCTAGAGTACTCCATTTTGAAGTGCCGGTTAACATTGCTATTAACTTAACTAAAATAGCCCAAATGTGCCATTTCCTAATTGTTAATACGACCCAAAAAAGTGTAAAGAAGGGCGTTGAACAAAGGATATATGCACGATTAACAAATGCTTTACAGGTTGAAGATATTCCCAATTTACCTAAATGGATTTCTAAAACCGTCGAAAAGGGAGAAGACGAAAAGGCATTAAAATTTGTAGATTTTTTAAATGCAGATTCTGAAAGTCCATGGCTGCAAAAAATTGAAATGGCTAATGATTCGAGTAGTAGTAGAAGTATAAATCAAAGAAGTTTTGTACAGTCTATTAAGAAGTATGTTCTTGTTGCTAACAATCCTTTGATTATACAATCTGAGGATAAACAGCATAAAATTTTTCTTAATTTATAAATGCTATGCTTATTTTATTACACTGGAAATAGGCAAAAGGGTTCAAATTATGATAATATAAAAGGAGCGTGCAGGTTATGGTATGCTATCAGAAGGCAACTATTATTAATTTAAAGAGGTTAATTCGCTTTACCATAATTGCTATTACATGATCGCTATTGATTTTGAACGAACTTTTAATTTGCTGTGGGGAGAGATAGAACATCAATTTAGCATTACTGAATTTGATTCTCCTCAAATCACGGGAGATCCGGTACTGATGAGAGTTATTGTTAAACCACATCCTGACCCACTTTTGCCTAATGTCTACAATTTAGCAATGGGACCACCTATAGGTGATACCGATGTCGACGATACAGTTAGATTAAAACACGCCGATTCGAGTAGAGTATTTTCTACAGCAATTCTATTTGCATTGACGTTTTTGACCGAATATCCAGAAACGATAATTGGTTTGGATGGAACGGACGATCTTCGGGCAAGACTTTACCATAGTATGTTTATAGCTAATCGCGAAACCCTATCCGAGTATTTTCAGACAATAGGCGTTGACTGGTATGTTAAGTTACTGCGAAACCAAATCGATATTGAACGCAACGAAGATGGAATACCTTTTTTTAAACCTAGACCCGAAGCCTTTGATTATGCTCGAACTAGAAATGATCTCTACCGTTATTATATGTTTGAATTAAAATAACAATTTTAATATATTTGTATATGAATCCAAAAGTTCAAGGAAAGATAAATGATATCAAGAAACTTGTAGCCCGTCCTAAAGCTGGTTATGTGGTTACTCATGATATTAATAAAAAGAGAGTAGATGGTTTATCTATGGCTATTCGTACCAAAAAGGATGCAGATACTTTTTTGACAGAATTGAAAGCAATTAGGAAAAAAAGCTAATTGATTTTGTATATAATTTTGAGAGCTGCTTAATGCAGCTTTTTTTATTTTTAACCTTTCTATTTTTTTGACCCTGCCAGAGCATGTATTTTGTCTTATAACTATGATTATGTTCGGTTAAATCTGTCCACCATAAACAACTAAACACCGGGCCGGTAAGCCATAAAATAGGGATAGGGGGATTCTATTGGTTTCTGAACATTTCTAAAGCCCCGGGAATGACTGCTCACCATCAGATTAATTCAGGATTTTTTGAAAAAATCATTTTCAGTAAATTGCTGTAAACATCTTGTACCAAACCTTTAAAGTAAGGAAGATCAGAGATTTCAAAGTTACAGCTCAGCACAAGGACCAGGGCAATTAGGTTCAATATACAGATCGTTTTCATAATTTTAGTTTTTTTAGTATGGATCCAGCCTCATGCTGATAAATTTGTAACTCTTATTCGTTTTGATAGATTTGACAGGACAAACGTAGTGCTACAGCTCATGCTGGTATTGTAAGAAAACGAAAGAGGGAAATGGTACAGACAGACCCAAACGGGGCATTATTTACGGTGGAGACGCCGCTCGAAGAAGTAATCACCAGCTTCTATCACCTGTTCGTGACCTTAGATGGAGAACCTGTCACCAGGCACGTTTGCCCAAATCTGGAAATGATGCTGGTATTTAACTTCGGCGTGCCTGCACGCATATCGTTCCATAATAATCCTTTGGCTATAAGTGCAATTAAGCGTACCGCCGTGATCGGGCCGCTCAGGCAGATGCTGAACTATGAATTGCAACCGGGAGCAGATACACTGCTAATCAACTTCAAGTTCAATGGTTTTCAGCGCTTATTTGGTATGCCTTTGACAGGACTGACCGGCCAGGGACTGCCTGGCGCAGAAACGATCATAGATGATGTTCGTTTCGATAAACTTTGGGAAGCATTAGCGGACCTGCCTACAACAGCGCAAAGGGTTGTTTTATTAAAGCAGACAGCCGCAGGCTTGTTAAAGGAAAATGACCAGGTCATACAAACCATAATTGGTAACCTAACCCAGTTTTTTAATCCTTGCATGGATCCGGTAAAAGCCATTGCCTCTGGTACCAGGCTTTCGGAAAGAAGTATCCAGCTAAAGTTTCAAAAACATACCGGCTATTCCGTTAAAGAGCTGCTCCGCTTTCTGCGCTTCAAAGAAGTTATTGCGCATATCCTTACAAAGAATAACCAGAAAGTAGCTGTTTTTGATCTGATTGCCCGGTATGATTATCATGACCAGAGCCACCTAATCAAAGACTTCCAGTACTTTTTAGGTCTGGCACCTCAGCAGTTTATCAAAAGCCTGAACAATGGCAGCTTTTGCGTAGTGGGCGATACTTATCCTGCGCAGCAATAGCGCAGCTTTCTTTCTCTTAGTACGATTTATTACACCTGCTTCTTTTGTAAGCTGAAAACAAAAAGATTTTTATGCCTGATAACTTCACGTAGCGTTGTAGACTTCTGCATTTCGTTTTCTTACAATTTTTCGGGAGCGTAGTCTGATACTTTTGCTGCTGTTCAGTCATTTAAAACAGTAGCAAAATGGAATCAATTAGAAAAAATGCAAACAATAACAAGGTTACAACCGGTCATCAGCAAAACGATCAATCTTCCAAAATGGAGGGCTTTGACACCACAGAAGTTATCATGCCGGGTATTACTGAGCCGGATGGTCTACTAGTTCAAAGTCGCATATTAAACCCGCCTGCTGCCGGGCAGGTAACTGTAAGAGTAGAAGCCAGCGGAATATCTTTTGCTGAGCAGTCCATGCGCCGTGGCAAATATTACGAGCAACCCAAATTCCCTTTTGTTCCGGGTTATGATCTGGTTGGCATCGTCGTTGCAACCGGATCTGGCATGGATCCGGCTTTAATGGGCAAACGTGTTGCCGCTCTAACTAAGACCGGAGGCTGGGCAAGCTATGCGCTGCTTTGTGCAGAAGACCTGCTTCCTGTCCCGGATGGCGTGGATCCTGCTGAAGCTGAAACGCTGGTGGTGAACGGTATCACGGCCTGGCAAATGCTGCACCGTAAAGCTGGTATCAGCAGGGGTCAGACCATCCTGGTTCACGGAGCCAATGGTGGCGTAGGAACAATTTTAACTCAGCTGGCCCTGCATGCAGGCGTCCGGGTAATCGGTACGGCTTCACCCCGTCACCATCATGCCTTAAGGGCACAAGGCGTGGAACCGGTAGACTACAATGATCCAGATCTGACCGGAAGTGTGCGCAAACTTGCGCCAGGCGGCGTAAATGCTGTTTTTGATCATTTGGGTGGGAAAAGCTTTGCCCGGTCTTTTAGTCTGCTTTCCAAAGGTGGCGTACTCGTTTGTTATGCAATTGCCTCGGCACTAAATGATAGCGGCAATATTTTGCTCCCTTTCATGAAAGTAATGGCGCAATTAGCCTGGTGGAATTTTTTGCCAAACGGGCACGAAGCCTTTTTCTACAACATCTGGTCGGGCAAAGGCAGCAAAACTTTTCAAGGGCAGCTCAGGGAAGACTTTGCGCACGTAACCGCTTTGCTGGCCAGCAGGGTACTCAAACCGCAGATTGCTGCACGTTTTCCGTTATCTCAGATTTCGGCTGCCATGCAACTCGCTGAATCACGGACAGCTTTCGGCAAGGTCATTATTATTCCATAAAATCTGTTACTTGATTTTACAGAAATATTGATTTGTTTTATAAATATGAATAGTTTCTGTTAAATCTGTCCCTATGAAAAACTTGAAAACACCGGCTGGTAAGGGACAAAAACAGGGATAGGCAATTATTGATTAACAAGCATAAATACCCCTGTTGAGAGGCAAAAGCAAATTGAACTAGAAATTTTGCTATTCTTTTTAACCTGTTACTTGCTGTTGATCATATTTTTTGGCAGCATGTTCTCATTAAGCGTCTTGTCACCCAGGATGTTGCCGCCATTGTCCCAGCCTTCGGGTTTTGCGTTCTGATCGGCGAGCCACCAGTTATTGTTGTAGTTTTTGGCATTATAAAACTCGATCCGGTTTCCCTTTACGACTGCATGGATGATCTTGTAGCCACCAATCGCGTTCACGTACAAACCAACATTAGTGAAGCTTTGGGGCTTACCATAGATCCTATTTCCAAGGATACTGATCTGCTCGCCACCTGCGATAGCCATTCCGTATTCGCCCGGATTGACCAGGATATTACCCTGGGCTATCTGGTAGGCCCCGCCGTTGTCGCCCAGCATGATGCCACCGCCTGAGCCAGACGGGCCACCGCCCCTGATCCAGTTGCCTGTTACTTTTATTGGGCTTTCAGCTGTGCCACGGCTTTTGTACAGGTTGATACAGTCCTCCGGCCGTCCTTGACCGAAAATATTCTCTCCCTTGTTATAGCTGACCGAGCAGCCCGGGCCCTCTATGGTGTTGAACTGCACGTACTGTCCGCCCGGCATGGGGCCGGTCATATTCAGGAACTGGTTTCGGTTCACTACGATCCCGCCTTTGCAGTGATCGGCCAGTACGCCGGTGACCAGCTGGCTAAAAAAGTTATTTTCAATGGTAATGTTACGACAATTATACAGGTAGATACCCCGCGCCTTGCCGTTAGTAAACCGGCAGCCCGTAATGCGGATATTCGAGCAGTTCGTCAGCATAATACAACTTTCAATTGCGCCCGTGATCGTCTTGCCTTTTATTTCCAAATCATGCACACCGTTTAGATTAATCACCTCGCTTCGAGCCTGAGCTACCGTTCTGGAAGGCTGCCCGTTTTCGGGAAAAGTGGTCTTTCCGGCCAGGTGTGTGCCACCTATAACAGAAGCCCACCAAACCGAACGAAGGTCATCTTTAGGGTTATCTTTATACTGAGTTACTTCGATAGGAGGAGGATTTATAGTTAGGAGCATTTGTGAAGATATACGTTTTGAAATTTATTCTACTTCTTAGAAACCTGTTTATTCAAAACCAATCGGTGGAACACTTATTTGTAAAAGCATAATAAAGTGTAAAATTGTTTCTCTTTAGCCAGCATAAAACAGTTGTTCCTTGCAGATTGCACGTAACCAGCAAAAAGAAAAATTAGTCGATCAGGGCTTGAGAGGATCAACGCTGGGCAAAGTAGGTGTACAGTAGCATACTCATTACCCCTTAGTGTTGTAGCTAGCAATTTGGGGAACCATTCCCGTCATCTGCATGAACTGCCTTACGTTGTCCTGATGGACACCAAAATAGCGGAGATACGCACTGCCGTGATGGTCACCTGGAAGTCGATTACGCGCCTGCGGCCGTCCTCCTGATGGCCGCTCATCTGTAAAAGGTCATCTATAAAACAAAATATTCCTATAACTTTATAACTGGTGAGCATCGTGAAAAATGTAGTTAGTTGTGGTAAACAAAATGTATTCTTTGATGCTCATTTATTCTTAATAGTTAGCTGGCAATTTGTATTACTTAACGTGAGTTCGGTTTAAGCAGCTAAAAGCAATTGATTGTCCTGGTTATCAAAAACAATATTTAAAGAAGGTTTTTTAGGGAAGAAATGATAAGCACAAAGTGCGCCCATGATGTTCATTAAGAAGTTGTTGACGGAGCGATGTCGGGTATGCTGCAGTTTACAGATATTTTTCAATTCATCATTAACACATTCGATAATAGCTCTTTTGCGGAGCATGATCTTGTCGGCTTGTGGGATATTGAAGTCTTTCATGTTTTTGCGTGGTTTGGTGATCATCTGTATTCCATTTCCCCAAAGCAGATCGGCCAAAGCTTTTGATATGTATCCCTTATCGCCAAATAATTTGCCGAATATTTGTTCTGTCATGGAGGTCATCAGTTTGATATTTCGGTCATCCACATTGCCTTTGGTAAGGTAAAAAGAAAGTATTTCACCTTTGTCATTAATGATAAGGTGTAGTTTAAACCCAAAGAACCAGCCTATGGAGCATTGCCCTCTTTCAGCCACTGCTGCAAACACTTTATGGTTATGAATGCGCCGGTTATGGCACACCTTGATATGCGTGGAATCTATAAAGTTGATGCCCCTGGACTGCCCAAGGCAGTTCGTTTTCAGGAACAGCATCATCGGAACGGCCACCCGCCGTTGTAGTTCAACAAAACGGTTATAAGACACCAAACCGGGAAAGAAATTTTTGTAATAAAAGCAGATATGAGCTAAATAAAAGTGCTTGAGATTGGTGAAATGCCCGCTGTGAAAGGCGATCAAAATGGCAATGATCTCACTGTCTGCAAGTGATGCTTTTCTGTCCCTAACCTTGTAATTGCCTGCATCAAGCTGGTGTTTAGCGATTTCCGCTTCGAATTCTTTGCAGAAATCATCCACTTTAACAAAAATTTCTATAATTTTATCAGGAGTAAGCATAGATTGTTGTTCTTTAAATTTGACACTTAAATATAACAAAACATGCTTACTTATTGATATTCAATTGATTATATATTTAATATCTCCGCAAAATTTCCCTGTCCTTATCCCGAACTCACGTTAATTAATAAACATGATTAAAAAAAACAGGCTTTTATTTGCCTTGATGATGGGCTTTATTAACTATTCTGCAACTGCCCAGCAAAAAAACATTTATAAAAAAGGTTGGATCGATTTTAATAAAAATGGCCGGAAAGATATTTTTGAAGATCTTGCCGAACCGGTTGAAAAGCGCGTTGCTAACCTGCTTTCGCAGATGACGCTTGAAGAAAAAACCTGCCAGACGGCAACGCTTTACGGTTACGGTCGGATTTTGAAAGAAGAAATGCCGGCCGATAGCTGGAAAAATGAAGTCTGGAAAGATGGCATCGCCAATATTGATGAAGAACTGAATAACCTGGATTCACATACGGACAATGCTAAAACACAATATGGTTTTCCGTACAGTAAACATGCCGGAGCCATTAACACCGTACAAAAATGGTTCGTGGAGCAAACCCGTTTGGGTATTCCTGTTGATTTTACTAACGAAGGTATTCATGGTTTATGCCATGAACGCGCTACGCCTTTGCCGGCACCAATCAATACTGGCAGCACCTGGAACAAAAAATTAGTTTATCAGGCTGGAAAGATTGTTGGCCGGGAAGCCAAAGCTTTGGGTTATACCAATGTTTACGCACCAATTCTGGATCCCGCGCGCGACCAGCGCTGGAGACGTGTAGTAGAATGTTATGGCGAAAATCCTTTCATGATTGGGGAAATGGGTACGCAAATGGTTCTAGGCATCCAGGAACAAGGCGTTGCCTCGACCCTGAAGCACTATGCCGTTTATAGTGTGCCAAAAGGTGGCCGCGACGGCAATGCCCGCACCGATCCGCATGTTGCACCACGGGAAATGTATGAGCTTTACTTGTATCCTTTTAAAAAGGTAATTAAAGAAGCACACCCGCTGGGCATAATGAGCAGCTATAACGATTGGGACGGTGTGCCGATAACCGGCAGTTACTTTTTTCTGACGGAATTGCTGCGCCAGAAATTCGGGTTTACCGGTTATGTAGTGTCCGATAGTGAAGCGGTAGAATTTCTATCATCCAAACATCATGTGGCCGCTGATTATAAAGGTGCCGTAAAACAAGCTATCGAGGCTGGCTTAAATGTGCGTACCAATTTTACCATGCCGCAAACGTATATTATGCCTTTGCGGGAGCTGGTAAAAGAAGGTTCTGTAAGTACAAAAACCTTGGATCAGGCCGTTACAGACGTACTCAGAGTAAAATTTCAATTAGGCTTGTTTGATCAGCCTTACGTATCCAATCCAAAAGCTGCCGATCAACTGGTGCATACTGTGGCTGATGAGCAGTTTTCTTTGCAGCTGAACCGGGAATCAATGGTTCTGTTAAAAAATGACCAAAATCTGTTGCCACTGGATAAAAGCAAGCTTAAAAATATACTAGTAACTGGCCCTTTGGCTATGGATAAAGGTTACGCAATTAGTCGGTACGGACCGTCAAAAAACCCGGTAACAACTGTTTTGGATGGAATTAAAGCCTATGCCGGCGAAAACTTCAATGTAAATTATAGCAAAGGCTGTGATATAATTGATGCGACCTGGCCAGAGAGCGAAATTATCCAAACGCCGCTTACTGCTCATGAACAAGCAGATATCGACGCTGCTGTTGCGCAGGCCCAACAGGCAGATGTCATTATTGCCGTCGTTGGAGAAGATGAAAAACTCGTTGGCGAGAGCCTGTCAAGAACTGGTTTAAATCTTCCCGGCAGACAGTTACAACTCATCCAGGCTTTGCAGGCAACTGGAAAACCGGTTGTGATGGTGATGATTAACGGCCAGCCGCTAACTATCGACTGGGAAAACAAATATGTGCCAGCAATTCTGGAAGCCTGGTTTCCAAGCGCACAATCCGGTAAAGTAATTGCAGAAACGCTGTTCGGCGATAATAATCCCGGAGGAAAACTCAGCATCACTTTCCCAAAAACAACCGGACAAATAGAGCTCAATTTCCCTTTCAAACCGGCATCACAAGCAAACCAGCCAACCAGTGGTCCAAACGGTTATGGCAAAACAAGTGTAAACGGAGCATTGTATCCGTTTGGATATGGTTTAAGTTACACCACTTTTGTCTATAGTAACCTGAAAATTGATCAGCCGACAACGCACAGCCAGAACAATGTTACTGTAACAGTTGATGTAACAAATACCGGAAAAGTTAAAGGTGACGATGTGGTGCAGTTGTATTTAAAAGATGAGGTAAGCAGCGTTACAACTTATGAATATGATCTGAGAGGTTTTGAACGCGTACCTTTGCTTCCCGGAGAAAAGAAAACGGTAATATTTGTACTGCATCCGGATGATCTGGCACTTTTGGATAAGAATATGAACTGGACAGTTGAACTGGGAAAATTCCAGGTAATGATTGGCAGCTCTTCAGAAGATATCAAATTAAAAGCTGAATTTGAAGTAAAGGATTAAACGGTTTCTTTCCAACAACCCTTAAGTCGCAGAAAATACTCTTTATCGAGGACAGCCTCCAGCATCTGGATGCAGCCGGAAAATTGGGCTGCAAACTTTTCTATCAAGCTTTTACTTAACATAATGTAGATTACAGGACAAGCAAAAGCAGATATAATTGTCTCCAACGACTTTAGATTACAGGTAAACCTAGGTTTTGATTAGCTAATTAGTTTTTGCTACTACCGATAAGTGCATAGCATAGACTTGTAAAACCTGTTTTACTGTAAAGATGTTTTTCTTTTTGCTGAATAAGTTTGCCGGCCGGTGCTGACTACCTGCTTCAGCCAATAGGCTTGTTACTTAATCACCAGCTCAGTAACCGCGCGCACTTCGATCTCCGGGCGGCCTTTATACCCGATGACCTGCCCGGTCACGGTGACCGTTTTGCCATCAATGCTGCCTGCCAGCGTTTTGGCATTTTCACGCAAGGCTAGGGTCAGGGTTTGGGCCGGATTAACTGAGAAGATTTGGTCAGTCATCCACCAAATATTAAACTCGTTGTGCAGCAAGTTATAAAGCTTATTAATATTTACTCTATGGCCTGAAAAATCATTAGTAATCCCTTTATTACTGATACCATTTTCTGAATAAATTGCATGATTCATTGGCGCAAATGATACTTCGCCTAACTCTATATTAAAAAGTATATTGAAATAGCAACTTATCCTATAAGGGGTTTTTGTTTGGCTGTAAGACGGTTCAAACAAATTGTGTTAATTAGTTATTGTACCGGTAGCAAACTAATGTGATCTCTTCTTTTGTAGACAAAATTATTTTAATCTTTTTTCCTGGGTCCATTCTTAGGGTTTCGACTGCATCAATATACATTTTACGATCCTCAGCATTTGAAAATATTTTTTGTACTTCGTAACCAAAAACATCCCTATCAGATGTAAACCAGGTTTCTAAAAGACTTCTTATCGCTTGGATTATTTCTTTAAAAGAACATTGCCATCCATTATTTTTGTTTTTATCTGTCATTTTTAATATCTGATTATTTAGTAATTAACATGGGTTCGGGATAATCTTAGTAAATTATTTAACCTACTTATTGAGTTTATTTATCTTTAAAGCTTATTCAATCGTTTTTTTGTAAACGTTGTTTGAGTGTGTTTGCTATTCCCGATTATAAAACCTGTTCATTGCAGGGGTAGATATTTCAAAAAATCTTTCTGCGATAACTTCTTTCAAATCCTCTGTGGATTTAAATCCAATACCCTTTAAGACATACCCGACAACTTGCTGTAGTTCATTATTGATTTCAATATTTCCATCCTCAAAATGTAAGGTTGTCATTTCATCTTGGTATCCATAATGTTGTTTTTTTAACTTCAATTCTCTGCAAAGTCGAAATGTTTGATTTTCGGTGGGTTTTCCAAAAAGTTCTTTTGGGCGATAAAAAGTTCATAGGATGATTGTAGCCGGACCCAAAACCGGGCTGTTCCACCAAAGACAGTTTCAAGCCTTAAAGCGATGTTGGGCGTAATTGCCGCTTTACCATTTAATATATTAGATAGGGTTGGGCGCGTAATACCTAAAAGCCCTGCAGCTTTACCGATAGTTAACCCACGTCCTTCAATAACTTCGATTTTCAATATTTCTCCCGGATGGTGTAATTCCATTTCTCTTTTCATATTAATGTGTATCTAAATAATCTAAATCAAAAGCGTTTTTATTTTCAAAACGAAATATTACCCGATAATTACCTGTAATATCCAAACTCCAAAACCCTTGAAGGCCTCCCTTTAAGGGGTGTGGCCTCCATGAAACTAAATGCGCAAGGTCTTCGGGTACTTCTTCCAGGTCATCTATGATTTGTAAAACAAGGCGTATTTTTCTTAACTGGGCCGGTGGCAACTTGCTGCCATCCCCTTTTTCCCATAATAGCCGTAAAGGTTTACTTTTGATTGTTTTTATCACAGCAAATCGTATAGTGTAAATATACAGGTTACATTATTAATGACAAAAGTTTATTGCTTATAAGGTTCAACCGAAATTTAACCGGTAACATTCGAATGGGTGCAATAAAAGTAGAGGCAATAAAGCCTAATTCACCGAATTTTAATCGGTGACATTTGAATACACGAATACGTTCGTTTAATCGTAATAGCTACATTTATCTTTTTGGTGTTTAAGTTTATTTGTCTTATAACTATGATTATGTTAAGCTATCTGGTTCCCTATAAACACCAAAACACCGGGTCGGTAGGCCACAAAAGGGGAGAGGGGAATGCTGTTAGCGAATGGGTTGTGGGGGTACTCATATCAATATGTGAGTATGACCCAAAGGGGGAGAAAAGAATTTGCAAGATTAATTCTTCTCTTTTTGCTGGTTTCTAATGGTAGTGGTTTATTCAGTTTACTTTCTATGAGCTTTAGATTAACTTAATAAAAAAGCCTTTAGACATTTATGGTCTAAAGGCTTTTATAATAATCTATATTCCTTATTTACGAAAGAACAGGAAAGGAGGTAACATACGTTGTTTGACTTTTTAACTAAAGTTTATGACTACTTGAAAGCAGCTTTAAGCCTGCTTACCGCGTAGTCTTCGGCATCTTTAGCATCTGGTACAACTGCACCCATACCAAAAAATTCATGTGTTACACCAGTATATACTTTACGTTCTACAGATACGCCGGCAGCTTTTAGCTTGTCAGCCAGTTGGCCGCCTTCTGTCTGAAGTGGGTCAAGTTCGGCATTGATAATGGTAACCTGAGGCAGTCCCGTTAGGTTAGCTGCTACCAAATTCAAACGGGGGTCCATAGCCTCAGCGGGTGTATTGATATAATTTGCAGTAAACCATAACAGGCTGGGCTTATCAAGTGGTTTTGCATCAGCATACTTGATATAAGATTCCGTGTTGGTATCAGCACCTGCAATCGGGTAAATGCTCAATATAGCAACGGGTGCCTTAACGCTTTGATCACGAGCTTTAATTGCAGTAGCTACGGCCAGGTTCCCGCCTGCGCTTTCACCTGCAAGGGCCAGTTTGTTCACATCACCTCTGATAGAAGCGGCATTTTGGGCAACCCATTTATAAGCATCGAAAGCGTCGTTATGAGCGGTAGGGAACTTGTTTTCAGGTGCTAACCTGTAAGCGACCGACACGACTATCGCGCCTGTATTAGCAGAAAGTAATTTGGCAGAAGTATCATAAACATCAATATTGGCAATAACAAAGCCACCACCATGATAGTAAACAATGACAGGTAAGTTACTGGTAATACCTTTTGGCGTATAAATGCGTACATGTACAGTGCTGCCAGTTACCGGAATTTCTTTACCTACAGTATCTACATTAAAAACAGGGGCTGTGATATGATAATCCTTCATTACAGCCATTACAGCATCGGTAGCAGTATGATTTTTACGGGCCTGAACAGCAGTAAGCTGAGGGAGCGGGGTATCGCCAAAACTAGCCAGCTTTTCAATTACGACCTGCATTTCAGGTTTAATGTCCTGTCCCCAGGCAGGTTTTGGTCCTGATGGCATAATGCCAGTGCTTTTTTCTTTTTTACATCCGGCAGCAATTAGCAAACTAAATGCTGCCGCATACAAAAGTGAGGTTTTTTTCATTAGTTATTTTTATTGTATGGGTTAGAAGTTTTACTTACGAAAAATTTCACCAAAGGGATTTCACATCCAATATAAAGGAGATAGATGCCCTAACCACAAAAGAAGATTTTTCTGTTTTATTTCTCCTACTTAACATAATGAATCTTGTAAGACAAGTAAAACACGAAGACTATCGCTTGTATCAATCGGTAGGGTGGTATACTTATTTGTACCAACTATACAACTAACGACAGCTGATGTCTCCGCAATTAAGTCTCAGCCTGTTAATATGAACCAACTCATACAGCAGCCTTAAAAATACTTCCAATAAAGTATTTAGCGTAGTAATCCAAAAATCGACTTTGTTGGAAACTTTATATTAATAACCTGAGTTCGATTAATAATCAAGAAAAATTTATCGGAAAAAGTTAGGCAAGATTCAGTATTTTTTATATATTTAAGTGTCTGAAATTCAAATATATAACACAAAACACATGAATCTTAC
>JAABUP010005100.1_pt1 | contig 20514 bp, 26 predicted proteins | sample 5559201 | NCBI WGS metagenome assembly JAABUP01 (sample SAMN10711887, study PRJNA513373) | rock metagenome | isolation source: Antarctica rocks | place: Antarctica
CTTCCCGTCCCTTCCCTTCCCGTCCCTTCCCTTCCCTTCCCTTCCCTTCCCGTCCCGTCCCTTCCCTTCCCTTCCCTTCCCTTCCCTTCCCTTCCAGTTAGTCAGAGCAATGTGAGCTTTGCTTCAATTGCAACTTAGCGGATGTGCACGGCCTGCTGCATTCAACTTGGTGCAAGCATTTGCCAATGCCTTTAAAACTCCAGTACAAGTAAGTACTGGCTATTTTGGCCCATGCGCCAGACCTGATTTGCTTCCAGTTATGTGAAAGCTGTCCAGTGCTGCAGGGGAGTGGCAGAAGGTGGCAGATGGTGCAGGTCATTGATTGTTGTGGGCGGCGCTCCTGGTACCTGATGCACTGTTCATGGATGTTTGAGGTGAGCCATGAAGATTTGTGGCTTTAGGCCAATCCTGTGTTATATGTCATGGCTTGAGTGGAGTGGCAGCGCTATAAATCATGAGCCACGAGGCAGACTGTTTCATCAAGCTGCCTGCATTGAGGCTTGATTTATGTGCCATGGCAATTGTTGATGACTGCTGATTGCTTCGGCCAACAGCAGATATTGCAGAGCCTAAGGCACATGAGTCACATGCCAGGCTGGAGCATCTTTAGCGGCGCTCCGTCTGACAGCTTGCCTCACAAAATGTCGTCACAAGCAATAGACGCTAAGTGTTCAACTCTTGTGTAGTGATCACAGCAAGTGCATGTGCCCTCATGACAAAATGGGCTTTGTTGTGCAGGTCAGTTGGTGCACCAGACCGCTGCAGCAGTGCTGTAGCTGTTCAGCTGTTGCACAACAGTTGCAAGAGATGGTGCCCAAATTGGGACCCAGACCCTTGCCAGATAAGAGGTCGGCAGCTGATCTGTCTGCCAGCAAGCACCACAACAAGGACATCTGGTACTGCAGCTCCAGTTGTGCTGCTTACTCTGCTACTAACCTGATAGTCATGGCGCCAGTGATGCAGCCGGCTGCATCAGGAACAAAGACAAAAGGTGTGAATAACGCATCTTCCTGTGTCTTTGGGGCAGTCCTTTGGACATCATAGTAGCTCATGATTGCCTGGCCCAGAGTACAGCTGCTACAGTGCTCTTGATTGAAACTATGTCCCCAGTCATGATGGCTCATGTTGCATGAGTCATGCAGGAATTGAGAACGTCCAGCATGTGATCAACACGTACAAGGCATACAGTGACAGTGCGGTGTTCAGGAGGACTTTGCTTGCAGAGCAGGGGAAGCTGGTGCTCATACGCAAGCTAAGCTAAGATGTAGTCGATGACCTGGCAGAGTATGTCCAGCAGCAGGTTGAAGCTGTGACATGAGACTGACGGCTTACAAATTGTTGTGAATCTTGGATGCTTGGTTCGCTCAGTAGCCTATGTGTCAGCAGGTAAGGGCTGCACTCTTATGTCTGTCTGAGCGCAATCTGTCCCAGCATCTGCTTGAATGTTGACATCACTGAGCTTCTCAGCTATTGGTGGCATTTTCCTGTACCTCATTGCAGCATGCTGTTGCAGGCTCCCACTTGCACCAAGCCTGACGCTGTTTTGCTAATGTTGTCTCATCAATTTTGACAGGCGGCATGCGTGTTGTAGATGGCATGTGTCTTTGCTGCGGGTACCTGCCGGCATTTGACATGAAATGCATACATCATCTAACTAAATGCATATATCTCTTGTTGCAGATGAGTGCTCAGAACATTGTTGGATGCAGCAATGGCTTAAAGCTATGACTGCTTGCCACACGAGCACAGCCTGACTGCAGGCATCGTGCAGAGAGCAACTGATCAGAGTTGGTTACAAATCACAAAAAATCTTTGGCGAAATACTGTTGGTGTCTCTGTGGTACTTCTGGCCATTACCGTACCAAAGCAGGCACCTTCGCCACACAGCATTATCACACAAATTTGTGGTTGATACCATTGATCGATATCCTATATCCTTGCAGCAAGGTTCTGCATTGTAAAGCTCTGCATTGTGAGGTTCTGCACGGTTAGGCTCGCATAGCAAGTGGTGGAAAAAACGCTCTTGGTGCCAAGAGTGTTGCAGGTGTTTCCAGCTGACAAAGAATGTGAATATGGTTACTGGTTCCGGAGCCACTCGAACGTTTTTTCTCTGTGGGACAAAAAGCACATCTGCCTGTACACTCACAGTCTCTCGTCGGGATTCCATAAGCCAGGGCCGAACACTTGTATTGAGAAGCCGCGTCTCATGATGTCACGACTCTTCCTGGTCAATGCTTGCAAGAATGCTTGCCTCACTGGGACGCCAGTGCAGCACGTAGGCGCAGCAGTCGTGGGGTAAGGCTCCTGCACAAACGCGACAGAACACCTTCTCAAGATTCCGGAACTGTTAGTCAGATGACATCCGACACCTGAAGCTCGTACTGAACTGCAGGCTACAGCAGCTGTGCACTTGGGCAGCAAAGCCTTCAGAAGGAAACAAAGTGGACTCACAAAACACCATGTCTGTCGTTGAAAGTTTTCTCAGCACACTTCAAGACAGGTGAGTATTGGTTGTTTGTCGTATAACTTGGCACCAACCATGTTGAAGCCTGTATGACAAATGCCATCATGCAGGTACTTGGAAATCCTGCTGCTGCCAGTCTATCTGTGAAGCATGTGCAGCGCAGCATGAAGCCAAACTGGTATGGCAGTCAGCAGGTAGGCTCGACTGTATCGTTGTAGGTATCACAGCGTCGCATAACTACTGCAGCGTGATACTGCTGTTCTGGAAATGCTGATTGTGTCTTTAACACTAAATGCAGCATGGTCACGGCAAAGGTCATCCAAATCAGCCTCAGCAGATTGGGTTCTGCACTGCATTTGAAAATTCCACGAAGGATTGCAAGGTTGATTACATGGCTCCTGAGCATACTCACGTTGACAAGACAGCTTCTGCTCCAGCAGGTGTGCATGAGGCATCCAGACAGGTGAGGCATTCTAAAAGCCTGAGAAGCAGCTCAAGACAGGTCTGAACAAATGTCAAGAGAACACACCAGCCATGCTTAAAAGCACTGTCTGTAGTGTAACTCAACAGTTGCCCTTGTTACCACAAATCACAGTAGTGCTGCAAAAGTTGTTCCCTTGCAGATAGGTGACACATGCAATTACAAACACACTTCATAGGGATGGGGCATGGTTTCGACATCTCAACTTCAGTGCAGTCTGAGTCATGGTAAGGATGAGCCGCTTGTCGTGCAGGGCTTTAGATTTCAAGATATGCACCGTCCTGCACATGTCACTGCTCGCATCAAGGAACAGCAGAGGATGGCATTGGCTGGTGTCAGAGGTCGGCAGCCAGACCAAGCATTGCTGGGCTTTTATGCATCCATGGAGCACCTCTGCTCTGTAGCTGGACCCCTTCTGAACTACATCAGTCTCAGTGCAATCATCACAGCTACAGCACAGCTCTGGACATCAGCTCAAGCCAACAGCAGCTTTAAGCCCAGTGCAAAATCTGCTGCCTTTGAGCTGAAGCGTTTTTACTGCAGCATTATTCTTCAGCTGAAGCCCATGCTGCCTGATGTTGGAGCGCAGTCAGTCAGCAACATTTTATGGTCTTCAGCAAAGCTTGGGCTCAACCCTGATGCCTTTGTGCCAGGCATGACTGATGCCTTGGCAGCCAAGCTGCTGCAACTGACAAAGGATGAAGCCAGACGCCAACCAAGTGCACAGAGTTGTGCCAATTCCTTGTGGGCTCTTGCCTCCCTGGGCCATGAGTCTGCAGACAAGGCTTTGATAAACGCCGTGTGCAACCATTTTGCAAGGCTGATCAAGCATCATGATGACAACAGGCGGCCTAATGCACAGGATTGTGCCAACCTGATGTGGGCTCTGGGGGAGTTGAATCATGCACCTCCAGATGGTGCTGCATCAGCCATCCTGGAGTGGTTCACAAGACTTTGCAAGCTGCCAGGGCAGGAGCCAACTGCACAAGAACTGAGCAACACCTTGTATGCTTGCGCTGTGCTACGTCTCCAAGTCAAAGGACATGTCAGTCTTGCCTTGGTTGATGGGCTGTTGAGTTTGGATAGGGCACATGGCAATGAACAGAACTACTGCAATGCTGCTTGGAGTTTGGCTGTTTTAGACATGCTTTCTGTTGAGATTTTCTCTTCAATTCTTGAGCAGCTGCAGCCACTGCCTGTCGCTGAACCAGCTCATGATGCTCTGCCTAGACAGGGACTGCGTCAGTTGTATCAGGCTCTGGACTTTTTGCAACCTTTGGCAACGGCTGCTGCGCAACAGTTGCAAGGGATGGTGACCAGATTGGGACCCAGGCCCTTGCCAGATGAGAGACCGGCAGCTGATTTGTCTACTACCAAGCACCTGTGTGCAGCGCTAGAGCGGCTTGGGCTGGCCTTCATAGCCAATGTCCCCTTGAGCGGATACTGGGCAGATGCTGTACTGCAACCTCAGGATGATAGTGTAGCCCCAGTTGTGCTGGTCACTGATGATTCTGATTTCATCACCAACAAAGACACAAGGTGTGTGTAATGCATCTTCCTGTCAGCAGTGAACTGACATGCTGGACAGACGCTGAGTATCAACACAAACAACGCTGATGTGTTATGGAATTTTCAGCAGCATTTGTGCCACAAAAAGCTGCAATGCATGTTGGTGAATTGTGTTCATGTCTTCAATTGTTTGCAGACTGACTGGACGTGCAGTTTTCAGAGGGACATTGCTTGCAAAGCAAGGGAAGTTGGTGCTCATAAAGGAGCAAAAGCTAAGATGCAGCGTAGCTGATCTGGCAGAGTATGTCCAGCAGCAGGTCGGAGATATGACGGAAGACTCTCTATCGGCTTACAACATTTTATCAGGTTTTGACATGAAATGCATTACGTTATGTGACTAAATGCATGTATTTCTTGTTGCAGGTAAATGCTCAGAGGAGCGCTGAATCAAAAAGGGGGGGAAACAAAAGTGTACTTCTGTCAGCGGTCATGACAGGATCCTCCGGAGCGACCTCGGGCGGCAGCTCAGAGCATTGAATGCAGCATTGGCAAGGCTTCAAGCTGTGACTGCACCCTGCCTCGTACGCCACATGGGCACAGCCTGACTGCAGGTGTTGTGCCCAGAGCAACACCCTCGAGTTGCTCACAAATCAGCAAAACACCTGGGGCACATTGTTGGTGTCTCTTTGTTTTGGCCATTACCTTGCCAAAGCAGGCGCCTTAGCTGTAGCACATAGTATGTATCAGCATTGTCTTGAACTGCTATAAGTGCATTGTAAGGCTGTTAGAGAGCCAGATCCAGATCTGGCTGAGTAAACGAAATGCTTGTGAAATTGCAACTGGGTAAATGGTCGCATGCTTATCGACTTTGGTGCTTAGATGGTGCAAACATGTGCGGCAGGTATTTGCATCAAGGAGATGTCTGCCGTCGCATTGTGCAAGTGTAAATGTGGTCGAGCATGTAGCATTGATATCATCGATGAAATGTACCTAGCGTCCGTGAAGTCACGACAGCCAGAAAGATCGATCATGTTTGACCATTGTGTTGTTGCACATCGTGGACTGTCCTGGACATCGTGGACTGTCACAGTGAATATGCTGGTTTCGGAGCAACTCGAATGTTTTTGTTTCGTGGCAAAAGCACATCTGCCTGTGCGTTCACAGTCTCATCGAGATCTTATATCGCTACATTCAGCAGTCGCGTCACATCATGTCGGGAACGTTCCTCGCCATTGCTCGCAACACCGCATGCATTGCTGGGCAACGGGTGCAGCACGCAGCTGCAGCGGTCATAGGGTAAGTGTCCTGCACAGACTCGACGGATAGCAATACGCTTCACAATTTGCCGAAGGAAAGGCAGACTATTTTGACTTCAGAAGCTTATCCTGAAATGCAGGCTACAGCAGGTGTGCAGTTGGGCAGCAGAGCCTTCAGAAGGAAGCAACTCACAGACTACCACGCCTGCTTTTGAAAAGCCTTACCAGCAGACTTCAAGACAGGTAAGGACTGGTTGATTGCCGCATAACATGACACCAAGCATGCTAGAGCCTGTATGGCAAATGCCATCATGCAGATACTTGGAAAGCCTGCTGCTGCCAGTCTATCTGTGAAGCATGTGCAGCGCAGCATGAAGCCAACCTGGTCTGGCAGTCAGCAGGTAGGCTAGGCTGTGTCGATGTAGGTGTAACTGTCTTGCACATCTGCTGCAGCTTGCAGTATTGCTTGCCATTCTGGAAGAGCTGATTGTATCTGCAAAATGTAATGCAGCATGGTGGAGGTCATCTAAAACAGCCCCAGCAGGCAGGATTCCATACTACATTTGCAGACTACGCCAAGAATCGCAAGGTCAACCACATTGCTCCTACTCACAATGACAAGACAGCTGCCGCACGAGCAGGTCTGCAGGAGGCCTCCAGACAGGTGAGGCATTCTTGAAGCCTGAGAAGCAGCTCATGACAGATCTGAACACATGTCAACAGCACACACAAGGGCTGCACAAAGCGCTGTGTGCAACAAAAATTGCCCTTGAGCATAAAGTGGCCTGTGTGAGCACTATCACAGCAGTGTTCTAAACAAAACACCTTGTGCAGAGGAGTAACACACACAATCACAAACACATTCCGCACTTTTATGGCTCAGTTGTAACATGTCAAAGTGTGAGTCATGACAAGGATGCCGCTTGCCGTGCAGGACTTTAAACTCCAACAGATGAGCCACCCCTCACATGTCACTACTCGCATCAAGGAACAGCAGAGGATGGCATCAGCTGGTGTCAAAGGTCATCAGCCAGACAAAGCACTGCTGAGCTTTTATGCATCCATGGAGCACCTCTGCTCTGTAGCTGGACCTCTTCTGGATTACATCAGTGTCAATGCAATCATCACAGCCACAGCACAGCTCTGGACTAAAGCTCAAGCCAATAGCAGCTTCAAGCCCAGGGCAAATGTGGCAGGCTCTGAGCTGGAGCGTTTTTACTGCAGCACCCTTCTTCATTTGGAGCCAGTGCTGCCTGATGTTGAAGCCCGGCAAATCAGTAACATATTATGGTCTTCAGCAAAGCTTGAGCTCAACCCTGATGCCTTTGTGCCAGGCATGACTGATGCCTTGGCAGCCAAACTGCTGCAGCTGACAAAGGGTGCAGCTAGACGCCAACCAAATGCACAGAATTGTGCCAACTTCATGTGGGCTGTTGCCACCCTGGGCCATGAGCCTGCAGACAAGGGCTTGGTAGATGTTGTTTGCAATCGTTTTGCCATGCTCATCAAGCATCATGAAGAAAGCGTGCGGCCTAATGCACAAGAAGCTGCCAATGTTGTGTGGGCTCTTGCCACTCTGGGCCATTACCCTGCAGACAAGGACTTGTTAGATGTTGTGTGCAACCATTTTGTGAGGCTGATCAGGCAGCATGATGACAGCAAGCGGCCCAATCAACAAGAGGCTGCCAATATCTTGTGGGCTCTTGCCACTCTGGGCCATTACCCTACATACAAGGGCTTGGTAGATGCTGTCTGTGACCAATTTGTCATGCTGATCAGGCATCATGATGCACAGAAGCGGCCTACTTCGCAAGAAGTGTCAAATGTGCTGTGGGCTCTGAGGAAGTTGAACCATGCACCTCCAGATGGTGCTGCATCAGCCATGCTGGAGTGGTTTTCAAGACTTTGCCAGCTGCCAGGGCAGGAGCCAAATGCACAAGAACTGAGCAACACTTTGTTTGCTTGCGCTGTGCTTCGTTTGAAGGTCAAAAGAGCTTTCAGCCATGCCTTAGTCGATGGGCTGCTGAGGTTAGATAGGGCAAGTGGCTGTGTACAAAATTACTGCAATGCTGCTTGGAGCTTGGCCGTATCTGGCATGCTTTCCTTTAAAATGTTCCATGCACTGCTTGAGCGCTTGCGGCCTTTGCCTACTGCTGTAGTGGTTTATGATGCTATACCTATACAGGAACTGCGTCAGTTGTACCAGGCTTTGGACTCACTGCAGCCTCTTCCAAGTGTAGCTGCACAGCAGTTGCCAGTCCTTCTGAACAGCCTGGGACAGAGACCACTCCCTGACCCCAAACAAGATGCTGACTCATCTCTCAGCAAACGGCTGGGCTTGGCGCTGGGACAGCTTGGCCTGGCCTTTGCAACTGATGTTCCCTTGAGTGGGTACTGGGTTCATGCTGTGCTGCAGCCACTTGATGATGGTGTTACAGACCCAATTGTGTTGGCCGTTGAAGGCTTGCACTGCTTCAGGAACAAAAATCGAAGGTGTGTACGACATTGCTGTGCATCACTCTTCTTGTGTTCCCTCCATGGGTGCAGCTGCCTTTGCTGTATGCCTCACACTGTGATTCGCCCATGCACCCTATCTGCCACAAGAATGACGATTGCTACGCAACACATGGCCCAGAAGAAATGTCTGTGGCCATGTCTGTCATCACAACTAGAAAGCAGATTACAGCGATTTGCAGCCATGCTACTCAGCACAGCAGCACCAACCTGCAACACTGAAGCAGTCGTTGCCATGTTTGCAGGCTGACAGGGCGAGCAATGTTTAGGCGAGCACTGCTTGCAAAGCATGGCAAGCTGGTTCTCATCCCTCATCATAAGCTCAGCAGCAGCAGCCTTGATGAGCTAGCAACAGACCTTCAGCAGGCGCTTGAGGCTACAGTGGGAGGCTCTCTGGAGGCCTACCGCTGCTGAAGGGGCGGTCACAAGCCTGCATATGTTGCCTGCTTGCCAACATGGTCTATTCTGCCCTCCTGTCCACAGGTCAGCAAAACCCCCTTTCTCACTGGTACTCTGGTACATCTATTGGGAATGAAACCTGTGGTCATAAGCATGTTCCAAGACGGCTCTCTGTATGGGTCACAGGCAAGCAACATGGCATATGGCTGTGTGAAAAGGGGGGGTGGGGGGAGGGGGGTTGCTGCTGCTGCAACCAAGCGCCTCAACTTTCAGTGAGACAGAATTTAAATTGTACAAATCTGATGTTTGTGCTTTGGTTCAGTTGCAGCTCAGCCAGCAAGTAAATGCAAACTGCTGCATCTGACTTGGTGCAAGCTTTCGCCAAAGGTTGCAGCTATAGCCTGCTGCTGCCTTCAAGCCTTGAGTAGTCGTGCTGCCAATCTTGGCACATGCGCCTCACCTGACTTCATTCCAGTTGTGTGAAAGTACTGCTGTGCTGCAGGGTTTTGGTGAAAGGAGGCAGATGTTGCAACTCATTGGATGTTGTGGGCAATGACTGTGGTGCTTGATGTGCTGTTCATGAGGTGAGCCTTTGTGGAGATTTGTGGCATTGTGCAAACCAGGCGTGCAAACGCTTTGTTGCATCTGTGTCAGTGCCAGTGCATGAAGCATTTGCAATGACGCAAACTGGTTCACTCCAACGCCTGTATTGCGGCTTTATTTTTGTACATTTGCATGCACTTCTTGAATTTCAAATGAATCAGCTGACAGCAGATGTTGTAGAGCTTATGGCATACATGTCATATGCTACTTCAGAGCATCACTAGCAGCACTCTGCTAACGAGCCCTGCATAACATTGCGACAAGCGATAGACACCAAGAGTTCAATACTCACAGCAAGAGCATGTACCTTTGCACAAAAATACTTCAGTTGGCCTCTGTGGCCCAGGTCAACTGAAGTATCAGACCGCCGTAGCACCTAATGTGGCTGCGGCTGTAATGAGTGCTGACTCGCTGCACTGGGTCATGCAGCATGAGACATGCGCTGAGGTTTACAGGTAGTTCGCGTACGCTACACATGTATGATGCTCTGAACCTGCAACTTCTTTGCCTCAGCATCAGTGATAATACCTCTCTTTATTGACATCATCACAGCTTTAGCTGTTGCATCACCCAGCAGCTGCCATGTGCTAACAAGCGCGCCTTGCATGTGTGCCTTGCATGTGTGCCTTGCATGTGTGCCTTGCATGTGTGCCTTGCAGGCCTAACATGTGTGCCTTGCGTGTGCCTTGCAGGTTTGGGACAGCAGCCCGGGCTGAGCCCTCCTCACAGAGTTCAAGCCCTCTCAGGGAGTCAGAGATCTGATAGGCACCGGCTTACTGATACAAATGGGCAACACATGCTTCATGACAAGTTAGATGTGTTTATCAATATTGAGCGACAAAACAGGCGCTGGGGTGAGGACTTTCTGTTTGACAGACTACAGCAGCTTGAAACTCCTACAGGAATGTTTACAAAGCAGATCATTCAGTTAACAATATGTTGGCTGTTCATCTACTGTCAAATGCCGTCCCCATAGGAGACTGATCATTTGCTTCGGGTGTGGTTACCATGGCCTACGTGTTGACACAAGCTGCTTGGCAAGGGTAGTGACCATAACAGCGGGGAGACAGGATCTGCCTTGTATGCATGTCTGACTCCGCTCTGGAGACAAACATCACTTTTTGTTTGATTGCTTTGAATACAGTCACATGAGTCAACAGTATAGCCACCTATTGTAGCAGGCTTCATCTACCAAATTTCAAAGCAGCTTTTCTGGCTACTAACGAATCCAGTGTGTCAGGCAGTTATCTCAAGACTTGTTTTGCGCCAAGACAATCTGTGTTGGCCAGTCCTGTTTTAGCTTGGCTTCTCAGTTCTGTTGAGCCAGGTCGGTGTATACAATACGTAGAGCAAATGGCATAGCAGGGCAGTGTATACGTTACGTAGAGCAAGTGGCATTGCAACATTAGCGCCATCCTCTGTTACAGCATTGCTACTGCAATACCTTTGGTGCTGTGTTGTCAATCGCCTTAAGTTTCGAGCTTGAGCATTTAGCACCGAGTGTTGATTTACCAGTCATTGCAATCAGAAAGCCAACAATGTCAGTTGATTCATTGATCGTTGATGATCAGAGGTAGTGGCACTCTGAAACATGCACAGATCTAGAAGACCCTGAGCTTCATTACAATTGTTACAACGACAATGTTCGTTATTGCGGGCATGACATTCGTGAAGAAGTCTGCACCGGCAATTGCAACAGTTTTTTTGTGTTCTGCAGGGTCCAGACGGATAGCTCTGCAGCATGACTCATGCATCACCCCAAGGCTGAAGTTAGGTCACATCAATTGGGTCATCAACGGCTTTCACCGCACAGCTCCAGTGAACTTTCTCTCGCTGCTTTTGCACATCGACTATCGCGGATGACTTCCATATGCATGCTTTGCCGTCATACGCCGGCCAGACTGCAGTATAACAGCATCGGTTTTAAAGCCATCAACAACCGGCGCCCGCGGATAATGCACGCTGTCGGGACATCTGGCAGGTGACGAGTCAAGCATTCCGGCATTCCGGACCATTCAAGTCAGGACCTGTTGTTGTGTCTTCAACACTTAGGGCTGAATCTGTCAGGTCTCAAGCGCCTGGGGTTGGACCACCTGGCGCAGGAGACCGTCACCGCCTCCCTCCGTCGCGCTCGAATTCGCAGGAAACATCAAGACAGGTATGAGCAGAAGGGCACACGCAAATGCTGACAGCTAGTGCTGTCAGTGGATACAAACACCTTGCACTGCAGACACAGGTACGGTTGCATTTCTGACTATGTCACCACACTGTGGTTACCACAGGAGCGTGCGACATGGTCCTCTGCATATGTTGCATGATTGCACAGTCAGGAAAACAGCAGGTTGCTGTTCGTCCTGCTGTGTGAACCATAGCAAGGATGAGCCCCAGCTGCTTTGCATGCAGGATTCCAGGATTTGCAAGACGCGCCATCCTGCACAAGTCAGTACTTACATCAAGGAGCAGCAGAGGATGGCATTGTCTGGTGTCAGAGGTCATCAACCAGACAAAGCATTGCTGAGCTTTCATGCATCCATGGAGCACCTCTGCTCTGTAGCTGGACCCCTTTCTGGATTACATCAGTCTCAGTGCAGTCATCACAGCCACGGCGCAGCTCTGGACTGCAGCTCAAGCTAACAGCAGCCTCAAGCCCAGTGCAAACATGGCAGGCTTTCAGTTGGAGCGTCTTTACTGCAGCATTCTTCTTCAGCTGGAGCCAAAGCTGCCTGATGTTGGAGCGCGAGCAGTCAGCAACATTTTATGGTCTTCAGCAAAGCTTGGGCTCAACCCTGATACCTTTGTGCCAGGCATGACTGATGCCTTGGCAGCCAAGCTGCTGCAATTGACAAAGGATGAAGCCAGATGCCAACCAAGTGCACAGGATTGTGCCAACTCCTTGTGGGCACTTACCACCCTGGGCCATGAGCCTGCAGACAAGGGCTTGGTAGATGCTATGTGCAACCATTTTGCAAGGCTGATTGGGCATCATGATGACAGCAAGCGGCCTAATGCACAAGAAACTGCCAATGTTGTGTGGGCTCTTGCCACTTTGGGCCATGAGCCTGCAGACAAGGGCTTGGTGGATGCTGTCTGCGGCCATTTTGTGATACTGATCAGGCATCATGATGCACGGAAGTGGCCTACTTCGCAAGGAGTGTCAAATGTGATGTGGGCTCTGGCAGAAATGAACCATGCACCTCTAGATGGTGCTGCATCAGCCATTCTGGAACGGCTTACAAGACTTTGCAAGCTGCCAGGGCAGGAGCCAACTGCACAAGAGCTGAGCAACACCTTGTTTGCTTGCGCTGTGCTCCGTTTGAAGGTCAAAGGGCATGTCAGCCTTGCCTTGATTGATGGGCTGTTGAGGTTAGATAGGGCAAGTGACTACAAACAAGAGTATTGCAATGCTGCTTGGAGCTTGGCTGTATCTGGCAAGCTTTCTCATGACATATTCCGTGCACTGCTTGAGCGCTTGCAGCCTTTGCCGACTGCTAAATCAGCTCATAATGCTCTGCTCATAAAGGGTTTGCGTCAATTGTATCAGGCTCTGGACTCACTGCAACCTCTACCAGATGTTGCTGCGCAATATTTGCAAGCGACACTGAGCAGCCTGGGACAGAGACCACTCCCTGACGCCCAACAATCTGCTGACTCACCTGTCAGCAGGCAGCTGTGTGCGGCGCTAGGCCAGCTTTGTCTGGCATTCACACCTGAGGTGCCCCTGAGTGGGTACTGGGTAAATGCTGTGCTCCAGCCACATGATGGTGTTACAGACCCAATTGTGTTGTCCAGCAAAGGCCTGCATTGCTTCAAAAACAAAGATGACAGGTATGTGTGAGACATTGCTGCGCAGCTCTCTTTGCATTTGCTCTGTGGATGCAGCTGCCTTGGATGTATGCCTTATACTCATATACATCCACTCACCCTATTTGCAAACTCGCAGTTGCTTTGCAATGCATGGCCTAGCGGGAGTGTCTGTGCCCATGTCTGTTGTCACAGTGTTGTCACAGACATCATTTTAACAGCTATGAGCAAGACAATGCAGCCTTGCTTTTCATTGCATGGCCTTGCAGGAATGTCTGTGCCCATGTCTATGGTCATCATGACACAGCAGATAACAGCTGTGCGCAACAATTAGCCTTGCTTTTCACACATCACCACAAACATATAGCAAATGATGCAGTTGTCTTTGTTGCAGGCTGACAGGGCGAGCAATGTTTAGGCGAGCACTGCTTGCAAAGCATGGTAAGCTGGTTCTCATTCCTGGGCATAAACTCAGCAGCAGCAGCGTTGATGACCTAGCAGCATACCTTCAGCAGGAGCTTGAGGCTGCATTGGAAGGCTCTCTGGAGGCCTACCGCTGCTGAAGCGGCGGTCACATGCCGCCTCCTTGCAAGCTATTCAGCTCTCTTTCTCATAGAAACTCTTGTTTACGTGACAGGAATGGAACGTAAGCATGCTCCAAGACATGATCAGGATCAGCTCACGAGTAGGGGTCAGGCATACTGCTTGTCTGTGTGCATCTGGGAAAGGGGGGGAAAGAAACATTGACACATGGGCCAGACCTGATTTGATCCCAGTTGTTTGAAAGCAGTGCTGTGTTGCGGGGGGTTGGCCGAAGGGGGCAAGGTTTGCTGGGCCTTGAATGTTGTCGGCAGCAGCTGTGATACTTGATGCGCTGTTCATGAAGGCTTTGCCTATTGAAATTTGTGGCATTTTGTCAAGCAGACATGCAAACGTTATATCTTGTTGTCAATGCCATGAATCGCTGTCAATGATGCATAATGTTTCACGCCATTGCATGTGTTGAGGCCTGGTTGGCAGTGGATGCACTGGTAGTTGATGCACTGGTCTTTGATGTTTGATGATAGCCTGTACTCCAGTGTGGGACTTTGCTAAGCAAACATGCAAGCGCTAAGGTTGCAATTCGGCAGTTGCTGCTAGCGTCCTCTGTAGAACGTCAAAAGGTCATGCGCACGCCATAGCGACTTGTTCAATTAACATGTTATGCTGGATCAGAGTCAACAGCCAGTATTGTATTTGTGTACATTGAACAGAAACTGTGCACTTTGGCAAATTTGGCACTTTAACGAACAGGACGTCAGTTGCAATGCAGCTGCAGCCATGGTATATGCTGCAGCTGCATGAAATAAACGCTTGGCTGTGTCAGCTCACGCAGCCTGCGGTGAATTGTTACACTCAAGACTTCATCACAGGAAACGCTGGTTTCGGAGACAATTTTTGCAGTTTCCTTGAGATTTTTGCAGTTTTACGTCAAGCTGGGTGTACCATTCTTCGTCCGGCGACTGGCTGCACCAGTGTCGACGACATTTACCCATGTGAGTAGCGCAGCCCCCATAGTCTGAAGCACATGCGCACATGATGCCGAACGAGATTCACAGAAAACTGTACGACCTAGCTGGTGCTGAAGATGATCGTCGAACAAGCCCTTACTGCTGGCGCATTCGATTTGCGCTGGCCCACAAAGGCCTTGAGTACCAGTGTGTGCCATGGAGACGTGTCGAGAAGGATCTGATCGCCTTCTCCAGGCAGAACTTGGTGAGCTCATGACCTATTGCACTGCGACAAGGCTCTGACTTTGAGCACTGACTCCATGTTATATGACGTGTTGCCAAAATATGTATTGGTCATATAGATGAGAGCCTTGGTGTATTGAAAGAAACATCTGCCAGTACACCAGGTGCCTGTGCTTGTTGATGGTGACACAGTGGTGCATGACTCCTGGAGCATAGCTGAGTACCTGGACAAGACTTATGGTGACAAACCCTCCCTCTTTGGAGATGCCAAAGGTAGGAAAAAGATAGGAATGTTTATAGATAAAACGTGTTTACACTCCAATGTTCCTTGGTGGTAAAGGATGCTCATCTTGTTGCTTGTCTTGGCCCTCCTGTGTGTTCCTGCACACACTCTGCACAATGATGATTTGTATAAACTGTACACTGGCAAGCATCAAGATCTCTGCTGACTCTGCATCTGTCATTCATTAGGTCAACCCGCTGACCATGTGCTTCAGCTGCATGAATCGCCATTTAGATGCATCGCTGCAGCGGCATGAGATACATATCATGCCTGTAAAATGCAGCCATCTGAAGCCTGGCCTTCTTGCCAACATTGCCATTGCAAACAACAGAAATGATGTATCACCTTAAAGTTTGACATTCATGCAGAGAAGGTTAACGAAAAGTTTGACGAATCAAAGTTTGACGTTCATGCAGAAAAGGCAGCTATTAAGTTTGTGGTTCATTGGATGGACAGCAGTGTCACCCCAACACTGCTGCCGCTACTGGCCAAGGACCTCTGGAGGCATCTGCTGACAAAGACAAGGACTTTTTTGATAACAAGATAGAGAAACTTACCGGCATGAAGTTTACTGAGGTTTGCCAACTCATCAGCACATCATTTGGAATCATGATGATCACCATGATTGCATGACGGTACAGTTCCTGCAATGTCTAATGTGCTCTGCAATGCTGCGCATTTTGGCTAAAACCTAGCAGCTGTGCAACAGACTCCCTGTATCTTACCTTACCTTTGCAGTGACATAGCAGGCTTATTGTGCATTGGAGCCGTTGTTGCATCATGCTGATGGACATAAAGATAGTAGCCTTAGCCCACAGTCAGACAGATTCTTCTTGCGACGTATTGTAGTATGCAACCAAATCAAGCCGACAGCAACTAAAGACTTTTCAGCAAGCTCTGGAGCCAATGCGCCTGCTGCTGTCAGATCAGCCTTTCTTTGGTGGCTCTGAACCTAGCTTTGCAGACTTTGCTGTTGCTGGAGGATTTGCGGTAGGTTTCCTTGCAGCTCCTTTGCCCTTGACTTGGCCTGGTAACCCACTCTTCCCAAATGCTGCAGTGACGTTGAAAGCAGTGGCAAGTCACCATGCTGTTGCATGCATCAGCTTAGACTCATGATCTCCAGGCCCTGTACAACTCCATGTGTGGCCGCGCCCTCAATGAGAGTCTTGCATGCTTGCGCCTGCCAACATGTGCATAGCTTTGATGCATATGGTCTGGTGCGTGATTTGCCCTGCGCAATTGTGCTATTTGTTGCAGTGGGCAAGAGCGGTGAGTTGTGTCAAGCTGCTGGACAGCAATGATCCAGTTTTCAAGTGGCGAAAGCGATTATTTGAGAAGTACCATGAGTGTGTTTATGGCACAGTGGGGTATGATCTTGAAGAGGAATAATATTGAACATCAAGGCCAGCTTTGCTACGATCTCAAACCTGCAACTCGTTCAACCATCCTTTTATGTCTACAGTCCGTTCTTCAACATCGACAACTGCAATGCTTGTCATGCTGGATCTGCGGCACAAAGAAGTACGCATGTGCTACCGACCAATGTCGACGGGCCTCTACGACTCAGACTTCATCTTGTGTGCGCGGAGCCGAGCAGAAACGCTCAGGCTGCAGGCAAGACAGCATCATCAACATGTCGGGTTATGGACTGAGCAGTTTCTTGCGATCAGCCAGTAGGCTGGGTACCTCAGCGTGCGAGCCGCTATGTTGCAAGAGGACGGAGAGAGAGAGAGGAAAAAGTCACAAGGCTTTCACAAGCCAGCCAGGTCTAATGCAGAAGCTTGAACAACGAAAGGGTGACGGATGATAAATGTCATATGACAAATGCGTTCAAATTCAGTGATCTGCAAATTCCTGTTCAGTTTGCTTCCAAAACAGCTCAACTTGTGACAGTTTCCCGCGAGTTGTTGTGCTGAGTTAGCTGCACGTCTGCACCTCTACCACTGCGTTGACGAAGTTCTGCAGTCGTGCTGCTGCTGCTGCGATGTGCTGCTGACGACAGCAGCACTTAGTCGGTAACAGGTTTGTACAGCTTCTGCTTGCAACTCAGGCCAAGATGTACTCCTCCAGCGGACAGAGCAAGGCCAAGCCCATACGAGCCTCGGTGAGCTGCAAAGGCCTCTATGTTAGTGGTACCAGCGAGTGTTTGCCCTGCTTCGTGATGAGTCGAGTGTTGAGCACTTTCAGTGCCCAACGTTCTCTCTCGCTTGAGGCCTGCTATCATTTGTGCAAGAACTCTAAGCGCACATGATCTGCACTGTGAAACAAGCCTCGATCCTGGATGTGCAACGGGAGGGCTCGTCTTGCTGTCTCTTCAAGCGCTACCAACGTATTGCTGCTCCCTTGCAGAGCATATCCAAGACAGAAGATGTGTGCACCAACAGTGACAGATTCAGCCCGGACAGCAGGTGTGCAACAATGCCGACTTCCAAGTCCATACTCCAGCAAAATACAGACATATGCACTGACAAGCCAGATGTATGCATCTGTTTGAGTACAAGGCTTGCAATCGGCGTTTATTCTGCCATGGGGCTGACAATCACACTGAATTTGTACCTGCTTGGTTGAACACAACGGCGCAGTCTTTACTGCAGCCAATTACCTCTTTTTCAAAGCTGCATCTGCACTGAGTGCTTGCAGAGCCGATCACCATTGCTGGCACCACTGAACCCCTCTCTGCTGCTGAATGTGAGACTATAACGCAGGGTAACGGGTAGCAAGAGGCGGCAACGGTCACCTCCCAGGTTGTCAGAGTCATTGACGGTGAGTCTTTGCCTTTCATCCATAAGTGCTGAAATTCCAGGTAGGTTGTCATTATTCAAAGTGCCAACAGCAGTTGAATAAATTTGTCTGCATTTGCCAATGGATTTTCTGACACCATGAATTTTGATGCAGAGGAGTTGCAGCAGTGATGCATCTGGCTGGACATCTGTGGATGAAGAACAAAGGAAGCAAAATGGCAGACCTGTCACATGGGTTGGTGGAGGAGGACTTGACATCAAGTGAGGGTCCTCCTCATGTGTACATGTCTGTTTCATTGAAGCGTTCAATGGTCTATGCAATCCACTGTGGCAGCAGCCGTCGCATTAAGCAAATTTCCTGTGCGTGTCAGCCCCTCATAAGCTTCTGCTGGATCTCATTCATTCATTTGCAACTAGGTGTTGGGGCCAACCATGACCATTGAACCAGTAGTCTGAAAATGTCAAACAAAGTATCAACTGTTTCAAAGCACTTATGAAAACATCTAATTGAGCCAGGCATCCCCACTGCAATTGAGCATTCACACAGCTGACTTAGCACACACAACGTTTGCAGGTGGTTGTCTACTCTCGGCGTTCCGCGTTTGCGTTCAATTTTTCTGGAAGTGTTTGGTCATCACACTGCTTCAAACAATGGAGCGTGGCTGCGCCGCAAGCTCGCAGAGCCCGCTGAGGGAGGTCGTGGGCGTGCAGTACAGATCCGTGCTCGAGATGCCTCTGCTGCAATCTGGACAACTGGGCGTGTGAAAGGTGTAAGCAAGGTGCGTCAGGCTCATGTGATACCTGCAGCAGCTTTTGAGTCTCACAAAGCGTTTTGCCTACTGCAGCCTGCCTCCAGCTGCTCTAGTGATCAGCTTGTGTTTGACTGGCCTGAATGAAAAGAAAAGTTTATACTTTTCATCCATCATAATGGGAGCCTCTCAAGGCGGCAGCCCGGAGACTTGATTGACCTCTTTTGCGATCGACTGGCAGCTTAGCCTCCCTTTAATGTCGCCCAGCTTATGCCAAGCTTGCGTCAAGCTCCTTTTGTACCATGTGATCACAGCACTCGTTTTGCTGCAGGCTGAGGCCTCTGCCATTGTGGCTGAAAGACAAGCTGAGAGGAGAGCATCGCGTGAAAGGAGTGCTAGCCATGACGGAGACGCTCTCAGCACTAGGTCCATTGGTGGCACCTTGTCCTCAGAAACTTTTACCCCTTCAAGAGCTGCAGCCCCAAGGGTGAGCATTGTGCAGCATCTGATGGACTGGCTTTGATTGACAGCAAGCAACAATCCACTGCACCTGTGCAGCCTTGTATTCATGTCCAAGACTGGCTGAATCAGAGCAGCAGAGGTGTGCACCTGCTGCATTCTGTCAAACATCTTGACTTTTTGTTTGCTTCTGGTCATATTTGTGCTCGTGACAACAGGAATGTCAGCCGGCATCAACTTGCTTGATTCTCCTACATACAGGCGACTGCAACAGCAGCAAGGATCACCAGACTCTTTGCTGAGGAGCTGCCTACAGAGAAGAAGGCGTATGCCACCAGAGCCACACAGCCTGTCATCAGAGACAGCAGTCTGTTTGGGGTCCCTACAGCCCAAGAGGGTCTGGAGCGCCTAGTGATGAAGAAGGCTGACCTGAGGCACAGGCATGCAATGCGGGGGCTGGCAGTGGAGCTGTTGTGGCAGGACGATGGCAATTGGTGGCCAGCCACCATCACTCAGGCAAGCATTGCATCAGTTATGTATGTCATGTGTCTGCTCACACATGCGAGACTAGGTGACTTCTGTCTTGATCAGGTATGGACAAGACTTATAGCATGGGGTAGCCGTGGCCCTGTGCTCCTTGGCATTGCCTTATATTGATGCGCAAGGGACAAACAAATTTCTTATGTCTGATTCATAGACTGATCATGCATGGTCCGGACTGCATGAGCTGCTGCCAACAAGCATAGCTTTGCATGAGCAAGGGTGTGACAATTTCATCTCCTCCTGCAGTCCTTACAGTTGCAGCAGTCACAGCTGCACATCAGCTGCATGACACTCATGCTGCGCACAAATCACAAGTTAAGGTCCCTTACCCATGTTGTGGCATTTGCAGATCGATTCCACAACTGTGAGCGTGCTGTACGAGAATGGGGACAAGGAGGAGCTGGCCACAGGCGAAGTGGTGAGGGATGGCCTGCTGTCCCTGGGATGGGTCCAGCCTGAGCACCCAGTCCCTGCTGACTCTGCATTCTGCCCATCCCCAGATGTTGCATCTGCAGCAGGTACACCCTTCTTGGCACTAGACAATAGACAGCATTAGACAGTAGACACTAGACACTCACCTGCAGGCAACAAATTCAGTGTGTATGTCTAGGTGGGTTCTCATGCTCCTGTTTGCTGCATCACTGCTGACTGTGGCTTCAGCCCATGCCAGAGTCACAGCTGCTGTGACTGCAAACATTGCGACTGGGCTTCGGACTATGTGCAGTCAGTGTGTTTGTAGCCAACAAACATGTCTACCTTGCACACACATGCACTGTGTGTGATTGTTGTGGCTTTCGCACAAAGTGGTTGTCTTCTTGCTGGTGTCAATCTTCATCACGCCGCATGGGAGGTCTGCATATGTATGTGTGTATGTGGGAGGTCTGCACGTGTATGTGGGGGGGTTTGCATGTGTATGTGGGAGGTCTGTATGTCTATGTGTGTATGTGGGGGGTCTGCATGTGTATGTGGGGGGGGCCTG